>ENA-OQCX01000286-OQCX01000286.1-human-gut-metagenome-genome-assembly--contig:-NODE-286-length-26594-cov-2.353610_pt1 | contig 26594 bp, 26 predicted proteins | sample MGYA00242762_ERZ504587 | MGnify/ENA primary metagenome ERZ504587 (study PRJEB26092, sample SAMD00036337) | human gut metagenome | host: Homo sapiens | study: EMG produced TPA metagenomics assembly of... | reverse complement strand
GTGGGGTAAGGGGATGTTGGCTACATATTGATGTTGTGCTGTTGCTTTTTACTGAAAGCTACTACTAACGACTCATAAATCTACCCTTAATCGTGTATTGGATGATAGTTGCGGATTTTAGGTAAATGAATTTTATTTCAGCCTTTGGAGATGAAATAAATTATTTGGAGAAGTATCCTTGTGCAGATAGTACAGGGAGTGGTTTGTTTATGGGCACATGGGGACATTTATTCTTTTCATAGTCGATGGTTATACATATATTTATATGGATATGTATGGACTTTGAAATGGCAAGTATAACTAAGGTAGCTGAAAATGTATCTGATAACGAAGAAGCGGAGGTGATATGAACATAGAAGACCATCGTTTAAAAAGGTCAGATGATCTTCTTGAGTGATGAGGCATTAATAAAGTTCTTTATGTACCAACTCTTCAAACAGTAATGCATATTTTGCGACGACTGCTTCGGCGTATTTCTTACCTTTCTCGGCACTTGCTTTTTTAGGATTGCCTATACCGGTATCTTGCGAAACTTTTTGCCAGTTCCTCGGAATCCATGCCACTTTTTCATTCAGCATTTGCGAAGCGAACTTCTTATAATTTCCATCTCCGGCTTCATCCAGGTTTACCAATTCCGGATGATAATGCATCATAACAGAAGTTTCCAATTCATCTGCATGGTCACCCGGTTCATCAAAGTACTCTTTAGCAGGGACAAAGGCAAACCATTCGCTGCTGGCTATCAGGAAGTCGGGATAGTCCAGTGACAAGTCACGTATCATACTTTTGAATGTATTGCCGCCATGTCCGTTGATAATGACCATTTTGCGGTATCCCTGGGCGTATAGAGAGGCAACTAGGTCGTTTAAAATCGCTTTTTGCGTTTCATAGCGATAATGGATGCAGAAATCCAGCTCGCGTTGTCCCGGATTCTGTGAACCGGCAATGACGTAAGGCATGACCATGCAACGAATACCGTAATGTGTTTTTGCCAGTTTTGCAGCATCTAGTGCGATGTCGTGGCTCAGAATACAGTCTGTCAGATAAGGCAGGTGCAGATTATGCGGTTCGGTCAGCCCCCAAGGAGGAGGACCAAATCATATTTCAATGGTTTTACCTTGCCGTAACAGGTTACGGCAAGGTCTAGTTCTTTATCCATTATTTATAAGAATTTTTAAAGATATGCAGGATTTCTTCGTCTGTAATCGGGCGTGGGTCGAGAGTGAACAGTCCTCCCATCGTATCTCTTGCATTTTGCAGGAATTTGGGGAAATCTTCGGATTGGATACCAAATTCGCTCAGTTTGATAGAATGTACTTTACATTCTTTTTGCAGTGTAATCAATGCATCAATGAAATCGGACGGACGGTTGCTCTTTTTCTGGGTCATCATTTCAGCCATTTTCATGTAACGTTTTGTACAGTCATGCCGGAAAGTTTCGAAGTATGCCTCAGACAAGGCAATGAGTCCTGCTCCATGAGGAAGTTGTGGATAATAAGCACTCATGGCATGTTCTAATGAATGTTCGGAAGTGCAGCTTGAAGTGGCTTCTACCATGCCTGCCAAGGTGCTGGCCCAAGCAATTTTGGCACGCGCTTTCAAATTCTTTCCGTCGGCTACGGCTACTGGCAGATATTTGTAGATCAGACGGATGGCTTCTAAGGCGTAAAGATCACTGATGGGTGTTGCACAATTGGCGATAAAACCCTCTGCGGCATGGAAGAATGCATCGAACCTTGATAGGCGGTGAGGTGCGGAGGAATGGAAACCATCAGTTCCGGGTCTACAATAGATAAGGTAGGGAAAGTCAGCTGACAACCGAAGCCTATCTTTTCTTGAGCCGTTTCGTGGGTAATCACTGTCCATGGATCCATTTCTGTTCCGGTTCCGGCGGTAGTAGGGATGGCGATAATGGGAAGTGCTTTGGTAACAGGACGTCCTTTGCCACTACCCCCTGATACATAATCCCAGTAGTCACCGTCGTTGCAGGCCATAACAGCTATACTTTTGGCTGAGTCGATGGAACTTCCGCCTCCCAGTCCTACTACAAAGTCGCACTTTTCCTCCCGGCAGATGGCGGCTGCTTCCATGACGTGTTCTTTGATGGGGTTGGGAAGGATTTTATCGTAAACCAGTGTTTCTACATTATTCAGTCTTAATTGGGCAAGTACTCTCTCCAAGTATCCATATTTCCGCATGGAAGTTCCGGATGAGATGACGACCAGTGCCTTTTTTCCCGGTAATTTTTCACTGGATAATTTCTTGATTTCTCCGCAACCAAATACTAATTTGGTAGGGATGTATAAACTAAATACAGGATTTGCTTTCATGTTCTTTCGTATTTAAAGTTTCACTGGTAACAAATGTAGGAAAATAATAGTTTGCTTGTTTAAGTAATTTGTTAAATTTTACATACTGCCGGATTGTATTCGTTTTCTTTAATTCAGTTTGAGATAGATACGTTTTTTCGATTATACTCGAAAAAGAAATAAACAGTGCTTTTTTTTCGATTATACTCGAAAACTATCTTTGTGGGAAAAGATTCGAGTATGGACGATAAATGGAACGCTTTAGAAAAGTATAACCTTTGGGGTGGAAATACGTATCAATTGGGACTGGAACGGAAATCTTATACCGACAAGATTGGCAATTTTGTGGGGAATAACTTGGTGAAGGTACTTATAGGACAACGTCGTTCGGGCAAAAGTTATATTCTCAGGCAAATTGCTTCAAGTCTTGTCTCGGAACGAGGAGTAAATCCGGCTAATATCCTATATATAAATAAGGAGTATCTGGAATTTGATTTTATTGATGATTATAAAGCATTGGAAAGTCTGTATCGTTTTTATCGGGAAAAGCTTAAACCGCAAGGAAAAGTATATTTGTTTTTCGATGAAATTCAAAATGTGGATGGCTGGGAAAGGTTTGTAAACTCCCATTCGCAAGACTTTGTCGAAGAGAGTGAATTGTTTATCAGTGGTTCTAACTCTAAAATGCTTTCCAGTGAACTTGCCACTCTTTTGTCGGGACGTTATGTAGAATTTCATATATTCCCCTATAGTTATGCTGAATATTTACAGTTGATGCAGCAACTGCCGGTCGGGCTTCTTATTTGGCTATTTACAGAAAGGCGGTTTGCCCGAATTGTACAACCTGCCCACTGTCGAGTCAGAAAAACAGTACGTCGCTTCTGTGAAAGATACGATTTTGTTGCGTGATATAGTGAAGCGTAAACCCGTTCGTGATGTAAGGTTATTGGATGATATTTTTATTTATTTGGTGAATAATGCGTCCAATCTGTTTTCCGTTCAGCATATTGTTAATTTCTTTAAATCCAAGAACCGGAAGGTGAGTTATGATACCTTATCTAATTATCTAGGTTATATAGAAGAAGCTTTTCTTGCTTATAAAACAGAACGTTACAATATAAAAGGAAAGGATGTGGTGGCAGGTAATTGCAAGTATTATCTGAATGACTTGTCCTTTAAGAATTTTCTTTATCCGGGCTTTGCTTATGGAGTCGGGTATTTGTTGGAGAATGCAGTATATTTGGAACTTCGTCGTTTAGGCTATATTGTATATACAGGTTCTTTTCGGGATAAAGAAGTTGATTTTGTTGCTATGAAGGACGATAGAGTGATTTATCTTCAAGCAACTTACATGTTGGAAACGGCACAAACCATGGAACGGGAATATGCTCCTTTGCTGACGATAGGTGATAATTATGAAAAATATGTCGTTTCCATGGATGAGGTACAATTCCCTTCCAATGAAGGGGTCAGGCATATACAGGCTTGGAATTTAAAGGAAATATTGTAGGAAATCAGTTCCTCTTTTTACCATTACAGTTTTTGGTAAGAGATGTCAAAACTCTGATGATATTGTCTGTAGTCTATTATCCAATGTTGCTCACCGCTCCCCCGGATATGTAGAGCAGGAATAGCACCGAAGAGGAGAGTATAGTGGATATTATTTGCTTATGTGCAGTTGGCGCAAACATACGATTGGCATATCAGTCTGTATATCAGTATTCCGCTTATCTTTGCAGTCGCTATCGGGCTGAGTCTGCTTTCTTATTAATTATTTTGAGAAACCGGCCAACCGCTGGGTAAAACGAATTTTAAATAAACAATAATAACTAGTTCATGGAAAAACAATTATCAGAAAAACTGCCACGCGTTGAGGTGGTGGATGCTTTACGGGGATTTGCAGTCATGGCAATTCTTTTAGTGCATAGTTTGGAGCATTTCATCTTTCCGGTTTATCCGGTAGACCAGCCTGCATGGTTGAATATACTGAATGACGGGGTATTCAATGTTACATTTACTTTATTGGCTGGAAAATCGTATGCCATTTTTGCTTTGCTGTTTGGATTTACATTTTATATTCAGTCGGCTAACCAACAGCGTAAAGGAAAAGATTTTGGTTATCGTTTTCTGTGGCGTTTGCTGTTATTGGTAGCTTTTGCTACGCTGAATGCAGCTTTTTTTCCGGCAGGAGATGTGTTGTTGCTGTTCTCGGTAGTGGGAATCGTATTGTTCGTGGTGCGCAAGTGGAGTGACTGTGCCATACTAGTTACGGCTATTTTGTTTCTATTGCAGCCCGTTGAGTGGTATCATTATATAGTAGGTCTGTTTGATCCTTCTCATACTTTGCCCGATTGGGGAGTGGGCGCGATGTATAAAGAAGTGGCGGAATATACCAAAGAGGGGAATTTGTGGGAGTTTTTGGGTAAGAATATGACCTTTGGTCAGAAAGCCAGTCTATATTGGGCTCTGGGAGCAGGGCGTTTTTGGCAGACTGCCGGCTTGTTTTTGATGGGATTATATATCGGACGCAAACAATTGTTTGTTACTTCCGAAAAATATACTCGTTTTTGGGTGAAGGCTCTTATCATTTCCGCTATCTCTTTTGCTCCGCTTTTCCAACTGAAAGAGTTGATTATGGCTAGTGACAGTGAACTCATTCGCCAGACTGCCGGAACTGCTTTTGATATGTGGCAAAAGTTCGCTTTTACATTTGTACTGGTTGCTTCTTTTGTATTGCTTTATCAACGGGATAGTTTAAGAATTTTGTATCAAATCTTCGTTATTATGGTAGGATGAGTCTGACCAATTATATCACCCAATCTATTGCCGGAGCTATTATTTATTTCCCTTTCGGACTTTATCTGGCTCCGTACTGTGGATATACGTTGAGTTTGCTGGTTGGTTTTGTACTCTTTTTGTTGCAAGTACAGTTCTGCAAATGGTGGTTGAAAGGACATAAGCAGGGACCGTTAGAGAGTCTTTGGCATAAATGGACCTGGATGTATTCCAAAAAATAAGGAACTCTGGGCAGGAGTTGCATATGCTATACGAGAGAGAAGCAAACATTATTTTTTGCCTTTTCCTCTCTTCCGTATAGGGACTGATTCTTGTTTCCCAAGTTTCCCGAATATCATAAAAAGGATATCTGTTCAGGGTTATAATCAATTGTTTTTGCCTTCTATCTGAATTTGAATTGCTTGTCCTGTACGTTGCAGACATTCTATAAAAATAGAAAGATGATTGGTCTTTTGCATCAACTCACATATAATTTCCTTTTCTTCTGTGCACCAAGGTTCATAAGCACGTGGGAAAGTTTCACGTTGTTTATGGATATAAGGTGGAAGGACTGTTTTCTGAATGCCTAACTCTTGGACTTTTTGTTTTATACGGCAAATATCTTCTTCTGTACAATCATTAAAAGATTCTTTTGTAAAGAACCCCGGATATTTTTGGTCAATGTCAAGATTGATTGTAGGCTTAGATAGGGATTGAAAGGTTTTTTCTCTGCTTTCTAGTTCCTTTATCAGATTGTTGATGTACTCATCGGCTTGAACAGATGATACAACTATGGAACATTCGTGGCGGGAGTATTCTTTATGGCGGTTGGCGGATAACCAGTTGAAAGAACCCTCTATAAGTGTATGGTTATCAATGGCCAATGATTTATTGTGGATACCTTTTACTTCAATGAGGGTTGCGCCATTTTCTATTAATATGTTCCGTCCCTCTTCGGCACGGCTGAGCAACTGATTGGTTTTCGTATCATAATCTAGAGACGAATCGGTGTAGACTGTGACATCCACTCCTCGTTGTACCGTGTGGCGTATCAGCGGAACCAACTGGTCGTTTTCTATGGCGTGGATAGATATGAATGGAGATACAATCAGCAGACGGTGTCTTGCTTTTTCAAAAGCTTGGTGCAGAACCTGGATATGCTCTTCTGTGGTGGACAGACGAAGGGTGGGGTGGTAGGTGCACAGCGGAACTTCCTGTTGGTAAATAAAGTTGTTGGAAATCTCGTTGGATGGATCATCGAAAAGCCATTTAGCCATATTTCCTACCGGGGTGTTTTCTTCCGGATGGAAAATATTCATGTTGCCAAAAACAATGAAATGATGCTGAGCGCGCGATATCGCTACATTGAGCATATTGTATTTTCCATCACGCTCCATAAAAAGAGAATGGTCTTCGGGAGAGTTGACTGTTGAAAAAAGAACAATCGGACATTGGGCACCTTGCAGGGAATGTACTGTGCCGATGATCATATCTTTATATTTCTCATTTCCTGATATTTTTTGTATTTGATGCCGTATTTCGGCTTCTTGGGCTTTAAAAGGAGTTACTACGGCTACAATTTCATGAATAGGCTTTTTATAGGTCTTTTCCAGATTATCTTTTTCCAGTTCCAGCCAACAGACAATGGCTTCCGCTTCAGCCCGGTTGAGGCGACTTCCTGTTTTTCCAGGGCTGCTGTAACTGTTGATGTGTACATATCCTTTGGAAGGGAGGGACTTGTATTTTACTTCGTTACCTTTTTTAGGAAGTAACCTGCCGTGGTAAACATAATCATGCAATAGGCAATAATGGAATCTACGCATCGTCTGTGTTCGGTCAGAAAAGCTCCTTTTTCACCTTTTACTGTAAAATTACAGCTTTTACGTGCCAGTTTCATTATACTTCCGGAAGAAGAAAGGAAACCATTGTTTTCTAAAAAACGGTATTTTTCCGAGGACTGGTTGGAAACAATGCCAGATTCTTTAAATTAATGAATGAATATTCATCAGAAATGGACCATACAGGCTCTATTTGTTGAATATCACCTACTAAAATCGCTTGCTTGGCCAAACTGAAGGAGGGAACGGCAAGTTCGGGTGAAACTTGTCCGGATTCATCTACAATCAACAGATCTATTCCATTGTATAAAGGAATATCCCATTTTCCGTTCTCCGCATAGGTCATATACTTGGGTAGAGAATGGAAAGTAGAGATGAAAACAGGCATTACGCAAGCCAAACGTTTTAATCTTTGGGTATAGGCTTCTTGTGTGCGCTGTTTGCCTTCATCGCACCTGCTTAACCGGTGAATAAACTCGGCTTCCCGATAATGTATGGCATACCAGAACATTTGATACCGATAGCTGATATCCAGCCTTACTGCCATGTCTTCTGTATAAGGTAAGTTGCCATACTCAGGGTTGGAACTTATTTTTTCGTAACGTTCTTTGAATTCTTCTGTCAAAGTCCACTGTTCTATTACTTTGTCGTAGGAGGGTAATGGCTCATGGAATTTGCGGATAAACTTCTGTAATATATTGTTTTCCTTCCGGTTTCCATATTCTGTTGTTTCGGCAGCTTGGATACAGAGAATAATCTTTTTTTGGAGGCTTGCATTTCTTTACGGAGAAATTGCCGGCATTTTGTTTCGTCTTGATAGTTTTTCTTGAAAAAGTGATTGAAGCATTGCAGATAGAATTGTTTGTACTCTTCTTGACGTTCAGGTGTATCGTATGCTGCCGGAAATCCATCCCCTTTGGGATTGAACATCATTTTGTACTGTTGTTGCAGCTCTTTTTTCCCTGACAGATATAAGCCTAATGTATCCAGTTCGGGTAGCCAGCGGTTGGACAACCGGGGATGTGTTGTGTCATTGGTTGTTTCCGCTTTGAAATCCTTCAGGATATTGGTGATTGCCTGATTATTAGCTGAACTTGCAACTATAATTTCCGGCTCTTCCGGATTGTTTAGAATATTATGAGCAAGTCTGTTTGCGATGACAGTTTGCAGAAAAGTGGTTTTTCCTGTTCCCGGAGGACCGTTGACGACAAAAATATCAGCACATTCCGGTGTTGTGTACATTGCTAGTGTTTCGCGTTGAGATATGGACAAAGGAAAGTCGCTGCTCATTTGTGCCCAGTGTTCTTGGTTGCAATATACTTTCCGGTTAGTTGGAATAGGAAGAGCGTTAGCAGATTTTGTTTGTATTAATAAATTTCAACAGGGGATGTGGAGTGGTATTGTCATCTTTTAAGAGTTTGTCATATAGTGTGATTATGGGCTGTGCCATATTGCGCTCGGAGGCTTTTATGATAATGATTTCTGGATTATCATAGTAATTCATTGTGCTGAAAGTTTTGCCGGTTGCTTTCTTGAAAAGCTGCTCGCATGCTTGCCAATAGGCTCCCATTTTGTTTCTTCAGTGTTAAAATTGGATAGTAGTTGATCTACTTTTGAAAGAGAAGCTATAGTGCGGTCATTGGCTGCATTAGGCTCCAAAAATTTACGAATAAATATTGGGATTCTGTCTGATTCGTTCTCGCATACGGTTAGTTTGCCGTCAGGCAACATGGTGGCAGTAATCAAGAAGGGATATTCCGGTCTTTCTGATTGGGAAGTCCAGCCGTTTTCAAATTCGGGCAAAAGAATACAAGGAGCAATCATCACTTTTTGTTTTTCATTGCTGTCTTCTGCTTTCCAATCAGGGAAAATAACAGGAATACTTTTGAGAGGAATGAATTTAAGTATCTTGTCACCAATGTTTAGGGTGATTCGTGGTCCTTTGAGAGCAATAGCTTTGCGCTCTGCATCTTGAAGACAAGTTTTCCAGTATTTTAGTAAGGTCTGGTCCATTTGTTTTTACGTTTGTGTGATGGAATAATTTACAAATATAAGAAAATAGGTGAAAAGAATACGGTAATTGGAGTAACATTCCTGAATTTATGATTTTTTTACATTAAGAGGGATTGGAGATGTCGGGATAATCATAAGGATAAAAATTCATTTAAAAAAGAAATTGAGTATTAGTGTTTTTATGGTATATTTGAAGAGTGAATTTTAAAATTGGGCTTTTTGCACTATAATTTTAATCGATGAATAATACCATGAAAGAAAGATTGCTCTTCTTGATATGTTTTTTATGCATATCATTTATGTTAAAGGCGGCGGATAAGCCAGTAATTAAAATTAGTACAGAAAATGTAGACCTTATTTACCGGGTTGGTAATAATGGACGTCTATATCAAAGTTATTTGGGAAAGAGGTTGAATCATGCTACAGATATTGCCCACTTGCCGCAGGGCAGCGAAGCATATCTGACTCATGGCATGGAAGATTATTTTGAACCGGCTATTCATATAGTGCATAATGACGGCAATCCTTCTACTTTGTTAAAATATGTATCTCATACTCGGAATCAAGTGTCGCCGGGGTAGATGAAGTAGTGATTACTATGCAGGATGATAAATATCCTGTAACTGTAAAACTTCATTATGTGGCTTACCAGAAAGAAAATCTAATAAAGACTTTCACTGAAATCAGTCATCGGGAAAAGAAACCTGTGCAGCTTCATAAGTATGCGTCTTCCATGTTGCACTTGAATCGTGCCAACTATTTTCTGACTGAATTCTCGGGAGACTGGGCCAGTGAGGCGCATGTGAAGGAACAGCCTTTGGAATTTGGTAAAAAAACGATTGATACCAAGTTGGGAGTACGTGCCAATATGTTCTGCTCTCCTTTCTTCCAACTTGCATTGGACGGAAAGTCAGAAGAGAACCAAGGTGAAGTGTTGGTCGGAACATTAGGATGGACAGGTAATTTCAGTTTTGTATTCGAAGTAGATAATAAGAACGAACTGCGTGTTATTTCGGGTATTAATCCGTATGCTTCGGAATATAGTCTGAAACCGAATGAAATCTTCCGTACTCCCGATTTTTATTTTACTTACAGTTTTACAGGTAAAGGACAGGCTAGCCGTAATTTCCATGATTGGGCCCGTAAGTATCAGGTAAAGGATGGGAACCAGACTCGTATGACTTTGTTGAATAATTGGGAAGCCACCTATTTTGATTTTGATGAAGCGAAATTGGTGAAGTTGATGGATGATGCAGTAGAACTGGGTGTGGATATGTTTTTGTTGGATGATGGTTGGTTTGCCAACAAGTATCCGCGCAGTGGTGATCATCAAGGGTTAGGTGACTGGGATGAAACGGCTGACAAGCTTCCTCATGGCATTGGTTATCTGACGGAAGCCGCTAAGAAAAAAGGTATAAAGTTCGGTATCTGGATTGAACCGGAAATGGTGAATCCTAAGAGTGAGTTGTATGAAAAGCATAAAGACTGGGTGATTCATCTTCCGAACCGTGACGAGTATTATTTCCGTAACCAGTTGGTTCTGGATTTGAGTAATCCGAAGTACAGGATTATGTGTTCGGAGTTGTGGACAATTTGATGACGAAATATCCTGATATCGCTTTCTTCAAATGGGATTGCAATAGCCCTATTACAAATATTTACTCTGTTTATTTGAAAGACAAGCAGTCACATTTATATATTGATTATGTGCGTGGCTTATATAATGTATTGGAACGTGTGAAAGCAAAATATCCTGATCTGCCGATGATGCTTTGTTCCGGTGGCGGTGGGCGTTCGGATTATGAGGCTTTGAGCTATTTTACAGAATTCTGGCCTAGTGATAATACCGATCCTATTGAACGTTTATTTATTCAGTGGGGATTTTCACAGGTGTTCCCAGCCAAGACAATGTGCGCTCATGTTACCACATGGAATAAGAATAGCAGTGTGAAATTCCGTACGGATGTGGCTATGATGTGCAAACTCGGTTTTGATATAAAATTAGCGGATATGAGTAAGGATGATGAAACTTATTGCCGTACTGCTGTACAGAATTATAACCGTTTGAAACCGGTCGTTCTGGAAGGCGATATGTACCGTTTGGTATCTCCTTATGGCAGTAATCATACCTCTACTATGTATGTGGGCAAAGATAAGGATAAAGCAGTTGTATTTGCTTTCGATATTCATCCCCGTTATGCGGAAAAAACATTGCCGGTGCGTTTGCAGGGGCTTGATGCAGACAAAATGTATCGTGTGAAAGAAATCAACTTGATGCCCGGAGCCAATTCTTCTTTATCAGGCAATGGTGAGGTTTTCTCTGGAGAATTCTTGATGAATGTAGGATTGAATCTATTTACTACACAGCAACTCAACAGTCGTGTAGTTGAAGTAGTAGCTGAATGATTAGGGATTGATTGTATATAATTTAGTGTATTGCCTTCATTATTTGTTTTTATGAATGATGAAGGCAATTTTCTTTTCTATAGATGAATGATACTTGATCGGTTTGATTATGAATCATAGAAGATGCCGTGACACATGATAGATCTTCAGGTGTCATCGTTATATATGTTACACTTGTAAGATATATAATCTTTCGGGTTTAGGTTCTATATCAGAGCGGACTGTTACTTGTTAAGAAAAACATTCATAGCCTCCGGAGGTTGGAACAGGGGACTAACAAGTTTGTTCAAGTAGGGCTGTTGCAGGGGGGCGGGTTTTATATCTTGGGGGAAGTGTATATTTATATATAGGCTCCTTCACATCCAATTTCCCTTCCGTACCAGAATATTTTTTACTCTGAAGACAGATCTGACCTTCTGAATCACATTAACCTGCGCACATCTACAATAATCAACTTTTTCTTGAACAGTCTGTCGTATCTTCGTGTTCATAAATAAAATGAAAAAGGAAAATACTGAAGTTTTAACTCTGGATCATGGTAGCCCGCTTTTTACCGTTATTGGACGATGATTAACGAATGTAGCCGTACCGATAAAGAATTCCTCGTAAATAGGACGGAAACCAAAGCATATGAGATGGGTTTGTTTCTTTCGACGAAATCAAAGGCCGGTCACGATTGCGTTCCATCATGGTAATGATATTCTTTGTATATACTTTGTTTATAGATGTTGAATTGATGTCTTTATGTGTGATATATTTTAGAAATCACCGTGTAATTTAGTTTCTATTTACTTGCAAAAGTCAAGGACTTTTGCGAATATTGCATATATTATGTATAATTTATAAAATATTTTTTATCACACCAACAGGCTAGTATAATATAATGGAACAAGTTTCAGATTTATCATTATTCAATGAACTTTTTACAATATACAAAGGTCGTTTCGTCCGGTTCGCACAAACCTTTACCCGTGATGCTACTATAGCTGAAGACATTGTGATAGATTCCCTTATTTACTATTGGGAACATAGAACCGAACTTAATAAAGAGTCTAATATACCTGCATATGTGCTTACGGTTATCAAACATAAATGTTTGAATTATCTTCAACACAAAACAGTTATTAAAGAAGTATCTGAACAATTGTACGAACATGCCCAATGGGAACTGAATACCGTATTGCCACCTTGGAAGCTTGTGAACCTTATGAAATTGCGGCTGAAGCACAAAAAATAGTCAATGACACTTTGGATCTTCTGCCAGAACGTACCCGAGAAATTTTTATAATGAGCCGTATTCAGAACCTTCCGCATAAAGAAATTGCCGAAAAGCTGAATATCAGCTATAAATCGGTAGAATTTCATATCACAAAAAGCTTTAAGAGAACTACGGATACAACTAAAAGATTATCTACCTTTTTTTTATTTATTTTCCTTTTAAAATAAAAAAAACACCTTTTTTTCATTAGGGATATGAAAGCATCACTTGCTTATATGTATAGTAAGAAGATAAATAAATTTATATTATCTTTTATTATACAATATAACAGAGTATGGATAAAAATTTGTTAATACGTTTTTTTGAAGGTCAGGCTACTACGGACGAAGAGATGAAAGTTCGTAAGTGGATGGAAGCATCAACTGAAAACCGTCGTACTTATTTTAAAGAAAGAAAGATGTATGATATGACATTGCTTCTGAGTAAAGACACGAAAAAAGAAACTGTTTCACAGTCTTCAAAAAAGAAGTTTAAATTTAGGAAATTTATAGAAATTGCAGCAGTTGCAGCGATTACTCTGGTCATCACACTATTTTACAAGAACCAAGAGCGACAAGAATATTGGCTCACTGCTCAAAAAATCAGTGTTCCAGCTGGTCAACGTATCAATTGGAATTGTCTGATGGAACCAAAGTTTGGCTGAATTCTCGTACTAAAATTGAATATCCTGCAGTTTTCGCAGATAAAGAACGCCGGATTAAACTTGACGGTGAAGCCTACTTCAGGTTGCTCAAAATATTCATAAACCTTTTATTGTACAAACTCCAAAAGGAAATGTAGAAGTGCTTGGTACCCAATTTAATGTGGAATCTTATTCGGATGACAGTACCTTTGCGACAGCGTTGATGGAAGGGGCTGTAAAGATAACCGCAGGCAATTATCAGTGCCAACTCAAACCTAACCAGATGGCTTATCTTAAAGATGGAGAAATAAAAGTGGCTCCTATTGAAGATTATAATCCTTATCGTTGGCGAGAGGGGATTATCAGTTTCAAGGATGCAACTTTCCCTTATATCATTCATAAATTTGAAAAATACTACGGTGTGGAAATCCGTATAGAAAATAAAGCTGTGATGAATTATCGTTGTACAGGTAAGTTCCGTCATTCTGATGGTGTGCGATATGCTTTACGAGTGCTACAAAAAGATGTGGATTTTCAGTTTGTACGCGATGAAGAAAACCAATATTATTTACATAAAATAAATTTGCCTATGAAACAATACTAAGAAAACACATTCCTTTCAATTGAAAAAAAGAGTGCCGACAAGTTTGGCCGCATGTCAGCACTCACTATTAACACAATTCTAATAACTGTATTAATCATTAAAGTGTAACAAAGATATGAATAATATTTCTTTGTGGGAAATTTTATACCCCCAAAAATTACGGACAAATCGAATTTATAAGATTATGAAAATTACCCTGACTCTGGTATTTGTGTCAATTTTCAGTATGTTTGCGGGTAATATACACTCGCAAAACGCACGCATTACATTCACCAAGAACAATGCTACTCTTGAGTCTGTTTTAAATGAAATTGAAAACCAAACAGATTACTTGTTTATTATCAATTCGAATATCGATACTCATCAAAAAGTGTCGGTAAGAGCAGATGACACTCCTGTATCTAAAGTTTTGGACGAACTTTTTCATGATACTGAAATACATTATACTATGGAAGGAAGTCATATAGTCCTTTCAAACAAGCCCCAACCTGCCATTTTGCAACAAACACGTAAAATAACGGGACGTATCTTAGATGAGAATGGTGAACCTTTAATAGGTGTAAGCGTCATGCTTAAAGGTACTTCAAACGGTACTATCACCAATATAGACGGTGATTATACGTTAAGTGGTGATATTACCGATAAATCAGTGCTGGAAGTAACTTATATCGGAATGAAAAAACAAGAAATAACTGTGGGAAACCGTACACGCATCAATATCACCATGACTTCAGATAATGAGATGCTGGATGAAGTGATAGTCGTGGGATACGGTACACAAAAAAAAGTTAATTTGAGTGGTGCTGTAGAAAGTGTAGGAGGAAAAACTTTAGCCAATAGAGCAACCAATAGCATAGGAACGATGTTACAGGGTATCGTACCTAACCTTAATATAAGTATTGGTGATGGCCAAGCTAATTCTGTTCCAACCTTCAATATTCGAGGTGAGACTTCTATTAATGGTGGTTCTCCTTTAATTGTGATTGATGGTATTCCAACCGAAACTGCATTCTTTAGCCGAATGAACAGCTCGGATATAGAAGTATATCTGTTCTTAAGGATGCATCATCAGCGGCTATCTATGGTGCAAAAGCCGCTTATGGGGTTATTTTAGTAACTACTAAAAAAGGAGAAAAAGGGGAAAAGATCAATGTTGATTTTGACAACTCCATTACAGTGCGTAAATTGGGGCGCATGCCTAAAATCGTAAAAGATCCTTATATACAGGCTAGCTATAAAAAAATTATGGGTAAGCCTTGGTACGATCTTTATTCAGACGAGGATTTAAAATACATTGAAAAGATGAAAGAAGACCCAACCTTACCTAATGTGATTCCAAGTTTCAGTAATCCAGAATATTATACCTATTTAGGGAATACAGACTGGTTTTCGGAAATATATGATAACACAGGTATAACTCACTCTCATAATTTAAGTTTGTCAGGCGCTTCCGAAAAGGCTTCTTATTATATAGGTATGGAATATATGCAGGAAAGAGGGCTCTTAAAAATTAATAAGGACATTATGGATCGTTATAATTTCCGCTCAAAAGTAGATTTCAAAGTAGCCGATTGGTTGACTTTTGGCAATAATACGTCTGCTCTGTACTATACATACAAGCGACCTAGTTCCTTCTATTCATGGTTATTTAATAGGATTAATGATACCAATACTTTAATGACCGTGAAGAATCCTGATGGGTCATGGACAAAAGAAGGAGCAGAATTGATTGGATCACTTTCTGAAGGAGAAGCCCAAACGACGGAACTCAGTCTGCAATCGCAATTTACTATGACACTGGCTTTGATTAAGAATGTATTATCTATCAAAGCCGATGCAACGGCCCGATTGGGAAATAGAGAAACAGAACAATGGATAGTGATATGAACATACCTTATAAACAGGGGCCTAATCTTGCCGATGAATATTTAGGTTGGGTAGATATGGCTCAACTTGCCAAGGAAAGAGATTACTATACTAGTGTAAATGCTTATATAGACTTTACTAAGTCATTTGGTAAACACCAGGTAAGTGCATTGGCTGGATTTAATCAAGAATATAACTCACACCGATATATGCGAGGTGAGCGTGAAGAATTAATTAGTTCATCATTACCCAGCGTAGAATTAGCTACCGGAAGTGCACGTGTGCGCGAGGATAATTATGAATGGGCCACGCGTGGTGGTTTTTTCCGTCTGAATTATATTTATAACAATAAATATATTTTTGAAGCAAATGGACGTTATGATGGGTCTTCTCGCTTCCCCAAAAATGATCGTTTCGGTTTCTTTCCTTCTATATCAGCTGCTTGGATTATTTCACAAGAGAAATTTATGCATGCCACCCAAAATTGGTTGAATTACGCGAAATTGAGAATTTCGTATGGAGCTCTAGGCAATCAGGATGTAAGCTACTATGAATATATTGCAAGTATGGGATCTAGCGAACAACAATTGTTGATTAATGGTATAAAACCTATGGGCGTTACCCCCAGTGGCCTAGTTTCAAATTCGTTGACTTGGGAAAAAGTATATACCAAAAACATAGGATTGGATTTGAATTTCTTTAATAACCGGCTTACCTTTTCGGGAGATATATATCGCAGAGATACGAAAGATATGCTTACGAAAGGTAAGACTCTTCCTAGTGTGTTGGGAGCTTTAGAGCCACGCATTAATGCGGCAGATATGAAAACTGAAGGTTGGGAAATATCCTTGGGATGGAGAGACTTGTTTAATTTGGGGAATAAGCCTTTTAGCTATAATGTCAAATTTATCCTGTCAGACAATCGTTCTTTTATTACTCGGTTTGATAATCCTACTGGTAATTTGGACGATTGGTATGAAGGCTGTGAGATAGGAGAAATATGGGGATTAGTGACAGAAGGATTTTTCAAAGATCAAGCAGATATTGATAACCATGCTGATCAATGGGATGTAACTTCCTATCCTGGTGACCGTCCTATTGAACCGGGAGATTTGAAATATAAGGACTTGGATAACAATGGAAAGATTAACAATGGTTCTTGGACTGTAAATGATCCTGGTGACTATAAAGTAATTGGTAACAATGCGTCACGATATAATTATGGTGCTGATTTTACAGCCGAATGGAATGGACTTGATTTCCGTGTTCTGTTGCAAGGAGTAGGCAAAAAGGATTGGTATCCGGAAAGTCATTATTTCTTTGGCATATATAGAGCTCCTTGGGGAAATGTGCTTGAAAATAATTTAGACCATTGGACTCCAGAAAATACTGATGCTTATTTCCCAAGATTAAAATCTTATATTGCAGAAGGTGGAAAGGACTTGGCAATTAATCAGACGCGATATTTGCAAAATGCAGCCTATCTCCGCATAAAGAATATCACTATCGGTTATACATTACCTAAAAAGTTTACGATGAAAGCTAAATTAGAACGAGTAAGATTATATCTTACAGGCGATAATATTTTTGAGTTTACCAAGCTTTCAAAGAATTATGACCCTGAAATATTAGGAACCAGCCATCCTATGCAACGATTGTTCACCTTTGGATTAAACTTATCATTCTAAAAATACTAATTATGAAAATAAAAAAAATAGCATATATTTTATGTGGACTATTACTGGTCAGTTGTAATGATTCCTTTCTGGAAAGGTATCCTGATACCGATTTGTCGGATAAAACATACTTTACTTCCGAAAAAGATTTGGAACTTTATACTAATACTTTCTATAATGAGTTAATCTATTATTATCACGATTACGCGACAGACAATGCTTCTATCTATCTGAACCTACAGAAATAGTCAACATGATGCATGGAGGAATCACCGAACAGTCAGTAGGAGGTTGGGATAATTGGGGTACTTTGAGAAAGTATAATATTCTTCTGGAGAATGTCCATAAGACAAAAGGATCACCTACGGTCATCAATCACTATATTGGAATTACACGTTTGATGCGTGCTCAGTGGTATTATGAGATGATAAAACGTTTCAATGAAGTACCCTGGTATTCCACTTCACTTAAAGATACGAGTACAGATCTTCTTTACAAAGGGAAAGACAGTCGTGAGTTAGTTGTCGATTCTATCTTTAAAGATTTGGAATTTGCGGTCAACCATATCTCGGCAGATATGAAGAATAGAAGTGTCATCAATAAATGGTATGCTTATGGCATGATGGCTCGTATAGCGCTGCATGAAGCCTCTTTCCGTAAATATCATGATGAATTGGGGTTACAGGTCAGTGCCGAACATTTCTATAAGATAGCTATAAACGCTTGTGAAAAAATAATGGAAACCCATTTGTTTTCTATTGATAAAAGAGGAGGAATAGATAATGCTTATGAAAATCTGTTCATAAGTAATAATTTAGGAGATAGTCCGGAAATTCTCTTGTTTAAGGATTTTGATGACAAGCAAAACATTAAACATGATGCAGCAAGAAGAGTTTTCAGTTATGTGAGCAGTTTAAGCCGTAGCTTAATGGAAAATTATGAATACATCAAAAATGGTAAAGCTATTCCATTCACCTCAGTTCCTGATTATGATAAGATGTCTATGCCCGAGACGTTCAAGAATCGGGATCCCCGTTATAAACAAACTTTTATGTATCCAGGATATATTCGTCCGGGAGAAAACAGGCCTTTTGTTCCTAACTTATACTTAGGAGGATATCCTCAAACTAAATTTGTAGCTCAAACAGCTGACCAAATGGATTGGTTTCGTTCTTACAATGACATCCCGGTAATGCGTTATGCTGAAATTTTATATATTTACGCTGAAGCTAAAGCGGAGTTGGGTATTTTGAAGCAGGCGGATTTGGATGCAACCATCAATGTAGTAAGAGATAGAGTGGGTATGCCTGCCATATTATTAGCTTCTTTGAACTTGAATGCAAATTTGGAAAAACAATATCCTAATGTAACAGGTTCCCAAAAGGAAGTTATTCTCGAAATTCGTCGTGAGCGAAGAATTGAATTTGCTTGCGAATGCTTTAGATATGATGATTTGCTTCGATGGAAATCAGGGAGATTATTTGAAGAGATTCAGCAAGGTGTATATATTGACCAATTTGGACTACACGACTTTACAGGTGACGGAATTCCTGATGTAGGTATTTTTGAAAGTGAAGCAGCTAATACAATACCTGAATCGGAACGAAACAATTATGTATTCTATTATATGAAAGAAAGTTCAGGAGCCCAAAACTGCGATTTGTCTGTCAGAAAAAGATCATGGTTACATCATGTCGTCTACTGAAGTAAATTCGAACACACGTAAATTTGAAGAACCTAAATATTATTATTTTCCGATACCAAAGCAACAGCTTATACTAAATGAAAACCTTAGCCAAACTAAATTTTGGTAATTACACAATTATAGGCTGGGGATAGCTCCCTAGCCCTATAATAAAAAATAGAATAATAAATAGAAGATAGATAGTTCATGTCTTCTATAAACCGTATAGCTCATTTCTATATCATGAAAAAATATTTCTTAACTCTAGTCATCCTATGTGTTGTTTCCCTACAGTTGTCTGCGGTGTCTGTTCCACAATGGATTACTGCTTTTGAGAATCAAAATGCGACAAATTCTTGGATATGCTTTCAAAAGGAATTTAATATAAATGCTGTTCCTGCCAAAGCTTTAACTCGTATTGCAGCAGACAGCAAATATTGGCTTTGGATTAACGGCAAACTGGTTGTCTTGGAAGGTGCCGTAAAACGTGGTCCTAATCCCAATGACACCTATTATGATGAAGTGGATATAGCCCCACACCTCAAGCAAGGACATAATCTTATATCTGCGTTAGTATGGTATTTTGGCAAAGAAGGATTTTCATATAATCCCAGTGGTCAAGGCGCTTTCTTGTTCGATTGCCAAACTGCTGAGCTCACCTTGCAGAGTGATGACTCGTGGAAAGCCGCCATGCACCCTGCTTATTATACCCCATTGGCGCGTATCCTAATTTCCGTTTACCTGAATCAAGTATCGGATTTAATGCAGAATCGCTATGGACAATTGGGAAAAAGGTGAAAACGCAGCATGCCAATATTGGGCCAAAGCACGTGTGGTTGGAAAGGAAGGCGATGCACCATGGAATAAACTGCATCATCGTATCATTCCGCTTTGGAAAGATTTTGGTTTGAAGAATTACGTCTCACAAACTGTTCACAGCGGTACAATAAATGATACTTTAGTTTGTCAGCTTCCTTACAATGCTCAAATTATGCCTTACATGGAGTTGGAAGCAGAGAAAGCCCATTCAGTCGTTACTATATTTACAAGCCACTATCAAGGAGGAAGCGCATATAATGTCAGAGCAGAATATCTGACCAAAAAAGGAAAGCAGTCGTATGAAAATAAAGGTTGGATGAACGTGAGAAAGTATATTACATTTATCCCAAAGGAATAAACCTTACCAAAGTACAGTTCAGAGAGACAGGATATAACACAGAATTCGAAGGATACTTTCGCTGTAACGATCCTTTCTTGAATAAAATGTGGGAGAAATCACAACGCACACTTTATATTACCATGCGTGATACTTATATGGATTGTCCTGACAGAGAGCGGGCTCAATGGTGGGGTGATGAAGTGAACGAATCAGGAGAAGCCTTCTATGCATTGTCGGTGAGCAGCCATCTGCTCATGAAAAAAGGGATGTATGAACTCATGGGGTGGCAGCGTCCTACAGGAGAAATCTTCGCTCCTATCCCTTCGTCCAACTATCACACTGAACTTCCCGGTCAAATGTTGGCGTCTATCGGTTACTTTGGTTTTTGGAATTATTATTTGAATACAGGAGACCTTAAAACCATTAGAGATCTATATCCCAAAATACAAAAATACTTGGATATTTGGCAGAAGAATAACGATGGTACCATCACCTTCAGAGCCGGAGAATGGACTTGGGTGATTGGGGAAAAAATATTGATATCAAAGCGCTCTTTAATGTTGGTACTATATTGCTCTAAAAGGGCAGCAACACATGGCTACCGCTTTGGGAATGAATGCAGAAGCAGATGCTATACTCCAAGAGATGAAAGCACTGAAAAAGGCATTTAACGCCGCATTTTGGAATGGAAAAGCTTACCGTCATCCTGATTATAGGCTAAAGACAGATGACCGGGTACAAGCTTTAGCCATCGTGTCTGGCTTAGCAGATAAAGAAAAATATCCTGCATTGATTAAAGTATTGAAGCAGAATGAACATGCCAGTCCTTATATGGAAAAGTATGTCATAGAAGCTCTTTTTAGAATGGGGGAAAATTATTATGGGATGGAGCGTATGAAACGGCGTTTTGCTGAAATGGTGAACGATTCTGAACACACGACCCTTTATGAAGGATGGGGGATTGGTCCTAATGGATTCCCCGGTGGTACTACCAATCATGCCTGGAGTGGCGGCGGTCTTACTATCCTGTCGCAATATGTGTGCGGTATAACTCCTACGGAAGCCGGATATAAGGCTTATCGTATAGCTCCGCAACCTACAGGAGTGAAAGAGGCTGAAATTTTAGTTCCCACAGTTAAAGGAAACATTAAAGTTTCCTTTAAAGATGATGAAAGGACGTTTCAACTTCAGGTAAATTCACCACAAGGTCCACGTGCTACCATCTGCCTGCCTTTCCAATGCAAAAGCATCACGTTGAATAACAAGCTAATTTGGAAAAACGGGAAAGACATATCACATAAAAGCAGCATAGTCAAATGCATTCATCAAGATAAGGATGAAAGTATCTTTATCACTATGAAAGAAGGTGGAAATTGGACATTCAATATAAACAAATAGTTCGAATATGAAACGATTTTTATTATCAATAATATATTTATACTTGGCAGGTATGCTTGTAGCGCAAACTGCACCTTTAGAAATACTTCCTTATCCCAATGAGGTAAAGGTTCATCCGGGACATTATCCTTTTATGTCCTGTCAGCTTGTTTATCCCAATGCCTTGAAAAATGAAGCCGATTACTTAAAACAACTGTTGTTAGAGGAACATGGACTCATCGTACAACACACCAAGCAGGGAAATATGCAATTGACTTTATCTAAGTGGATTCCCCATCCTGAAGGATATCGTCTTACTGTAAACGAACAAGGTATCCGTATTGAAGGTTCCACACCTCAAGGTGTGTTTTATGGTCTGCAGACTTTCCGTCAGCTTATTACCACTCATCAAGGACAAATAAGAATACCTTATGTAGTCATTGATGATGCTCCGGCTTTTAAATGGCGCTCATTCATGCTTGATGATGGAAGAGCCTTTAAGGGCATGAAAGAGGTAAAACAATTGTTGGATGAAATGGCTATTTTAAAAATGAACACTTTCCATTGGCATCTTACCGAAGACCAGGGATGGCGTATAGAAATAAAGAAATATCCGCTGCTCACAGAAATAGGCGCGCATAGAGATTCTACTCAGCTCAACTGGTATGAAAGCAAAGTGTTCGATGGTAAGCCGTTCGATGGATACTATACACAGCGTGAAATAAAAGAAATTGTTTCCTATGCCCGGAATCTTCACATTACAGTTGTTCCTGAAATAGAGATGCCGGGACATGCTTCAGCCGCCATTGCCGCGTATCCTTGGTTAGGCAGTACAGATGAAAAAATCAAAGTGCCTTGTACCTTTGGAGTCAAAAACAGTGCCTTCAATGTAGCCGATCCACGCACACGTACTTTTTTGAAGGATGTACTCGATGAAGTGATGGAACTGTTTCCTTCGAGAATCATTCACATTGGTGGCGATGAAGTGCGACAAGAGCAATGGAATAACTCATCCGAGGTACGAACATTCATGAAAGAAAAAGGGCTAAACTCAGCTGCCGAACTTCAGATGTGGTTCACTAACCATATAGCCTCTTATCTGAAATCGAAAGGAAGAATAATGATGGGTTGGAATGATATAACTGGTGACAAATTGCATGGATACCAAAGTGAAGTTACAATTGAAGCAGGAAACCAGCTTTCAGAGGACGCGGTGGTACAGTTCTGGACTGGCAATCATGACCTTTTACGGAAGGCAGCCAAACGAGGTTATAAGATAGTTAACAGTTATTTTAAATATACTTATCTGAACTTTAACCATGACCGTATAACGCCTGGGTTGGAATATGATTTCGAACCTATCCCTTTGGAAAAAGCATATGCGTTCAATCCAATACCCGAAGGTTTACCATGCAGGAACAAAAACAGATTATAGGTATAGGGTGTCAGATGTGGGGAGAATGGATACCACAAGTGGAGGATATGTATAGAATGATATATCCATATTGGGCGGCCCATGCCGAAACAGGATGGACAGACAACAAGCGTAAAAACTACAATCGTTTTGTTCGGTCTATGGATTATTTTCTTACTCGTTGGATAGATAAAAATTATATCAACAGCCATAATATTGGGATAAAGCAACATCAATAAAACAATATTTTGAATAAACAATAAATTCAGTATGAAAAAGCAACTATTATTTATACTGCTCTTCCTGCCTGCTTTTTTGACGGCCAAAGAGATAAGATATTTTGTACAACCCGGAGAAATACTTGATTTAAGTGAAAATGCCTTTGAGCGCCATGGAATAAAAGTATCTGAAATAGATTCCGTAAGCATGAGCGGTTCTTTTACCTTTCTATAAAGGTGCGTAGTCATGCCCGTGAATTAGGTGAAAAAGCCTTGATTACCAATAAAAAGAACAATATACCAAACGAAGCAGGCATTTGGATAGCACCCAAGACAACGGATCATGGATAGTGCACTTTTGCGATGGGAAAAACACTCCATGGGAATATAGACCTACTGCCTTGCGCCAACCCATAAATGATGATAAGTGGCATACCTTGACAGTGACACATGATGCCGGTAAACAGGAGATGCGCATGTATTACGATCAGTTGAATGTGGCTATTTACTGTACCAACGGAAATGTCAATTTAGCCACCAACAATACACTTAGAATAGGCTCTGTAGATGATGGTCAGTGGAATGCATTCAATGGTTATATCAAAGAATTTACATTTATAAGCCATGTGGAACTACCCAAAATTTCAGTTACGGACACCCAACGTTTGTCACAACTGAAGGTGATGGCTTTCAATATCTTTCATGGTGGTCATGAATTGGGGCAAGAGGTAGGAGTGAATAGGGTCGTAGAGGTTATAAAAGCAGAAAATCCAGATGTGATCGGTATGGTAGAAACCTACGGTTCAGGTGCTATTATTGCAGATGCATTAGGCTACTATTTCTATTTACGTAGTTCCAATTTATCCATCATGAGCCGGTATCCTATCACAGATACCTATGATTTGTATGATTCCTTCAATTGCAGTGCGGCGACATTGCAAATTAGTCCGTCACAACAAATAAATTACATTAACCTTTGGCTGGATTATCGTCCTATCACTAATGACCAAATAAACGCCTGTGAATCCATAGAAAATATCATAGCGGGGGAGTGGAGTAGGAGAGCTGCACAATTGCAAAGTATCTTGAAAGCTTTTCCATCCCAATGGAATACCATGAAACACCTCTCATAGTTTCCGGTGATTTTAACAGTGATTCGCATCTGGATTGGAAAGATGATACAAAAAACATGAATGGACACAACGGGTATGTTATAGAATGGCCCACCAGCAAGTTGATGGAAAAAGCTCATTTTATTGACTCTTATCGTGAGATTCATCCTGACGTGAAAAAATATCCAATGTCTTACATGGTCTACTATGGCGAAGAATGAATTGCAATACCGTATAGATTTTATTTATTATAAAGGGAAGGATATCAAAGCTATCCAATCGGAGATGATAGACAAACATCCTGTTCGCTACCCCTCTGACCATGCGGCTGTAGTGACTACATTTAATCTGAAATAAATATGAAGTATTTTTTAACGCTTATTCAACTATGGGTTGGATTCCTGTCTATATGTGCCAGTTATCCAAAAGCAAATATTTGGATAATTCCTTCTGTAGAATCCCCACAAGTATACAGAAATTACGCTCAAACCTCAAAGGTTCACTTGGAAATGGCTAGAGGTGAAGTAGAACATATTCAATTAGTCTTTCCTAGCAAAGTTAATGAGGAATATCGTTTCACTTTCGACCGATATTTGAAAGGTATTCAAATATCGGCTAGAGAACTTAAAAAAATGAATGGTTATTATGACGCGTTAGTCCCTTTTAAAAATCAGTTGAAATGTACGGATACATTGACTGCTGTATGGATTACTGTACAGTGTCCGTCAAGGGTTCCAGTCGGAAAGTATCATCAGACGATAAAGATAGAAGGAAGTAAACATTTTACGATACAGCTGGATTATAACGTACATCATACTACCATTCCTTTAAAGTCATCTATCCCTATCACTGTTGGAGTTGAGAATCGTTGTATGACTGAAGGTCTTAATGATAAAGAAGCCGATAAAGAACGGCAACGATGGGTAGACTTTGTATTAAGCTATAGAATGACTCCTGTATTTGGTACACAGATTACTCCGGAACGTTGGCAATACGAACATTCGTTCTCACCTTGGGCATGGAATGACAAACGAAGCATCCGATTATTAAACGATAGAAGATATAGTTGTTACATGCTTCCGTTTTTTACATTGTCGGAGAATGAACTTGCGTCTTTATTATGTAATATCCAAAAGAAAGGAAAATTAAAAGAATCACTTTTCTATATTTGGGATGAACCTGCTACATAGGAATGTGCAACTATTTTCGTAGAAATTTCTTGTAAATCCATCCTCTCAGGCTGTTAGGAACAAGACGGGTTACCAAACGAATACAAATGTTTGTCATCATCATGAGAATCCCGATATATCCCAGTTTCTGCAACTGCCGTTGGAAACGCATTTCTACATAGGCGTATTTCCATCCTCCACGGCGTTTGCACATTTCCGGAGAAAACCTGAAATACAACAATGATTCCGGTATATTATACATTTTCGATCCATTCAGCATCATCCGGACCCATAAATAATAATCCTCAAAAAGAGGGAACGGCAGATAGCCACCCGCCGCTTCTACGGCTTGCTTGCGAAACATTGTTACCGGATGATTCATCGGGTTCCTCTTCTTCCCGAACAAACGTATCTCTTGTGGATTTTGCGGCAGTTTGCGCGTTGATGTGACATTGGATATAGTCTCTTGAAACTCATCGATCCATGCGCCTACCACACTTATCTCCGGATGGCTCTCCATAAACGCTAACTGCCTGGCAAAACGTTCTGGTTTACAAATATCATCCGTATCCATCCGGGCCACCAAGTCACAGGAACAATGCTTTAATCCTTCACTCAAAGCGTTGCCCAGCCCCCTGTTCTTTTCCAACACAATACGTTTTATCGTACTATACCGACCGGCAAATTCCTCCACCACTTCATATAACGCCGGTGTCAATGGTCCATCTTCGACTAATATGACCTCGTCAGGCTGTAATGTCTGACCAAATACACTGTGAAGACTTTCACGCAGAAAAATTGGATTTTCCTTATAGTACAAGGAAAGCAGAACGGAGAATCTCATGATAAAAATTATAAGTTGTTACTTGCCTAAGAATAACAACGACAAGTAACGGTTTCTTTCAATCAGCCGATAGCACAAATAGCTTATAGCCGAAACCATCACCCACAAGCAGCATACATACAGCCAATAGGGCAATCGCAAGGAGGCAATATTGAACCACGACGTAAGCAGGGTGATAATTGTCTGATGGATAGCATAAATACCCAATGTTACCCCCCCCCCCATTTAG
>ENA-OQCX01000285-OQCX01000285.1-human-gut-metagenome-genome-assembly--contig:-NODE-285-length-26639-cov-6.891936_pt1 | contig 26639 bp, 33 predicted proteins | sample MGYA00242762_ERZ504587 | MGnify/ENA primary metagenome ERZ504587 (study PRJEB26092, sample SAMD00036337) | human gut metagenome | host: Homo sapiens | study: EMG produced TPA metagenomics assembly of... | reverse complement strand
AGAGCATAACCTTGCCAAGGTTAGGGTCGCGAGTTCGAGTCTCGTTTTCCGCTCTTTTCAGATAAAAAATCCCGCAAGCATTGTTCGGTGCTTGCGGGATTTTTTTGTTGTATGGAAGTTGTTGTTACAGTTTCTGTAATGAGAATCCGAGCATCATTCCGTCGTAGCTGTTGGCCAGCGAGCCGATACTCTTCAGAGTGGAGTTGCTGCTTTTGCTGGAGAGGAAGGTTATCAGTTTCAGTAGCTTGTCCGATTCGAACAGCAGGTCCATAGTTGTGGAGGTAGCGTTGACCTTGGCATTCATACCTATCAGCTTGGCGAATTTCAAGTTGACCTTTTGGGTGGATGCATTGTAGGAGTAGCTTCCCTTCATGCTCTTTTGCCCTACTTTGGCGCTGAATGTGCTGTCGGCGTTGAATGTGAATGACATTTGCCCGGCTTTGATGCCTACTTTGGCAAGCTGTTCGTCCAGTTTCTTTTCTGCGGCTGTGGCGGCAACGGCACCGCCGGCTTTCTGCAGCAGGTTGTCCGATTCGAATTCAATGGCGGAGCCGGTATACGACCAAGTGCCGGTCATATCCGCTGTTGACTTGCCGGTCACGGCATTTACCGCCTTCTCTATATTTTCTTTGTTGAACAAATCCTTGATGGATTGTGCGTGACTATTGCCGGTCAGCAGTAGTGCGGCAACAAACAGTTGCCAAAAAACTAATCTTTTCATTTTACTTATGTCTATTGTTTGCTATTCAGGCTTTTGTTGATACTTTCGATATAGTCCAGCAGCTCTTTCCGTCCCATGCGGTTTTCAGAAGAGGTGATGAAGTAGGGAGGCAGCTCTTCCCACTGTTCCTTCAACTGTTCCAGGTATTCGTTGATGTGGGTGTTCAGTCTGCCGCCTTTCAGTTTGTCGGCCTTTGTGAAGACGATGGCAAAGGGTACGCCGTTCTCGCCCAGCCATTCCGTAAACTCGAGGTCGATGGCTTGGGGAGCCAGCCGGCTATCTATAAGAACAAACAAACAAGTCATCTGTTCGCGTTGCAGTATATAACTTTCTATAATACGTTTGATTTGTTCCTGCCCTTTCTGTCCCCGTTTGGCATAGCCGTATCCCGGAAGGTCTACAATGTACCAGCTCTTGTTGATGAGGAAATGGTTGATGAGCATGGTCTTTCCCGGTGTGGCAGAGGTCATGGCAAGCCTTTTCTCCCGGTCAGCATATTGATGAGACTGGATTTTCCTACGTTGGAGCGTCCGATGAAAGCATATTCGGGAAATGTGCCTGCGGGGCATTTCCGCACGTCTGTGTTACTGATGACGAATTCAGCGTTTGTAATATCCATTTTGTTGCCTTTTTGGGGTTTTACGTGTGGCAAAGGTAGCACTAATTTCATAAGTTTGCACTATCTTTGCCCAGAAAGCGAAGATAGGCTGCACCTCAGCATAAAAATGAACGAGTTCATTTTATTCTGCATTCGGTTTGCACTATCTTTGTGGCCAATAGGAGAATTTTAAGTATGAATGGACAGTTTCCCTCTACATTATTGGAGAAGGCGGTAAATGAGTTTGCCAAGTTGCCCGGAGTGGACGCAAGACGGCTATGAGGCTGGTTCTTCACCTGCTCCGCCAGGATACGGCAGTGGTGGAAGCGTTCGGCAATGCATCGTGACGCTGAAGCATGAAGTGAAATATTGCAAGGTATGCCATAATATATCAGATACGGAGACGTGCCGCATCTGTTCCAGTCCGCAACGGGACGCTTCTGTGGTTTGTGTGGTAGAGAACATCCGCGATGTGATGGCTGTGGAAGCCACACAACAGTTCCGTGGTTTGTATCACGTGCTGGGAGGTGTCATCTCGCCGATGGATGGCATTGGCCCGGAGACTTGCAGATAGAAAGCCTTGTGCAGCGGGTAGCCGCCGGCGGCATCAATGAAGTGATTCTTGCGCTGAGCACGACGATGGAGGGAGATACCACCAACTTTTATATCTACCGCAAGCTGGAAAAACTGGGTGTGAAGCTCTCTGTCATAGCCCGTGGCATTTCCATCGGCGACGAATTGGAGTATACGGATGAAGTGACTCTGGGACGCAGTATTGTGAACCGCACTCCATTTTCCGGAACTGCCTGATTGTTTGGGCCATTATCAATTATTCATTATCCACTATCAATTTACTAAATGGAAGAACAAATAAAGAAGACCGCAGCGCGTGTCCGAACAACTTTTGCCTATTTCTGGATGCTTCCCATCCTGCTCGTTCTACTTGGAGAAACCGGAGGCGGATGTAGGTATGTATGCCGGAGATGTACGTGTCACCTATATGGCTGAGACGGTAACCATTCTGCTGGCTGCCTCTTGCGTACCCATAGCCTTGAAACTCTTTTCATGGGTATTAATCCGGAAAATAGATGTAGTGACGCTTCCCGAAGCCCTCCGCCTCTATGCGCTGTGGAGTGGCGTGCGGCTGGCATTGCTTGCCATACCGGTGCTTGCAGGCTTTTTCACCTATTATATCATGTTGAGCAGTACGGGTGCACTGTGTGCACTGATAGGACTGACGGCTTCTCTGTTCTGCCTACCGGGTGAGGGACGCCTGCGTAAAGAACTGCATATCAATAAAGAAGAAGAAATGTAACCGACTGGAAGATATGAATAAATCTTATTTCTGCAGTGAAAGGGTGCGTCTCCGTGCTATGGAGCCGGAAGACCTGGAAGTGATGTATGCTATGGAGAATGATTCCCAGACTTGGGATGTGACGAACTTCACCGTACCCTATTCCAGATTTGTCTTGAAACAATATATTGAGAATTCCGAATGCGATATGTTTGCCGACCGCCAGCTGCGTATGATGATTGTACGTGCAGAGGATGATGCGCTGATAGGTACCATCGATATTACAGAGTTTTCTCCCATGCATGCCCGGGAGAGGTGGGCATTGCCATACGGAAGGAGTATCAGGGCAATGGTTATGCCAAGGAAGCGCTGCGTTTGCTGTGCGACTATGTTTTCAGTTTCTTGTATCTGAAACAGTTGATAGTCCATATCTCGGTGGATAATGAGGCAAGTATCCGCCTTTTTGAATCCTGCGGTTTTGTGCGTTGCGGGCTTTTGAAGGAGTGGTGGCGCGTAGGAGGATGCTATAAGGATGTCGTGCTGTTGCAACTTCTCCGAAGCACTAATTGAGCGTTGGAATCTGAGGGAAACGCGACCATATTTCATATTTTGCTCCCAGCTTGCACAATGCCTTCTTCCAGAGTGTGCCGCTGGCCGCCTCGTTCATTAGCGAACTGATGTTTTCTTTGCCTACCAGCCAGGTGTTTTCTTCAATTTCCCGGCCCAGTTGTTCGTACTCCCAGCCGGAGTATCCCAAGAAGAATCTGATTCTGCCTTGAACGGGATTTCCCTGCATGATGTAGTTTTTAATGGCTTCAAAGTCACCGTTCAGGTAGAAGCCTTTGCCGATGGACAGCGCTCCGGTAATACCCTCGAGCGTGTGCAGATAGAACAATGTATCTGTGCTGAGTGGTCCTCCTTTATAGATAGGTATACTTTCCGGGCAGTCGAAGTCTTTCAGCACATCATTCAAGAATAGGGGGAGCGGTTTGTTCAGAACCAGTCCCATTGTGCCGTCATGTGTATGGTCCACCAGTAGAATGACGGATCGTCCAAACATATGGTCACACAAAAAGGGTTCGGAAATCAAGACCTTTCCCTGGGCAGGAACCACATGGTTTGTTTCTATCTTGAATAGATTTATATTGCTATACATGCCCCTAATATACATAATATTCCACAATAAACCAAAGTTCTTCGCTGTTTTTCATTTTAAAAGTTTCTTTTCTCAGATTTTATGGCTTTTTTTATTCGGAGAAAATACTTAAGTTTGCAAGTAATTGGCAATTTAATGCAATGAAATATACTACATTATATACGTTAATTTTAGGGCTGTTTTCTATAGGATGGACGGATTGCCCGGAGGATTTTATGGAGCGTATGCAGCGTCCGGGACATTCTGAAATACAGCTTTCTAAAGTGACGATAAGTGGCCGTGTGCTGGATGAAAGCGGGTTTCCGTTGGCCGGTGCCACTATTCAAGAGAAAGAAACTGCCAATGGTGCGATAGCGGATTCGGAAGGAAAATTCACTCTGGTGGTTGCCGATAATGCAGTGCTTCGTGTTTCGTTTATCGGCTACATGTCCCAGGATATTGAGGTGGAAGGACATTCGACCTTTCATATCACACTAAGAGAAGATATGATAGAGCTGGATAACGTTATTGTTACCGCTTTGGGTATCGAAAAGAAAGAAAATTCTCTTTCTTACGCCACAGATTTAATAAAAAACGAGGAGTTGACGCGAGTAAAAATGCCCAACTTAATTACTTCGTTGACCGGCAAGTCGGCAGGTGTGCGTGTCAATCAGGTTTCTTCCGGTCTGGGAGCCTCAGCCAAAGTCAGTATCCGTGGAATCCGTTCGGTGGCGAGTGACAACCAACCGCTGTATGTGATAGACGGTGTTCCCATTCTGAACTCCACTTCCGAGCAAGCATACTCTGCCATAGGCGGAACGGCCAATGCCGGCAACCGTGACGGAGGAGACGGCATTTCCAATCTGAATCCTGAAGATATAGAGAGTATCAGTATCCTGAAAGGAGCTCCAGCGGCAGCTTTGTATGGTAGTCAGGCCGCCAATGGGGTGATACTGATTACTACAAAGAAGGGGCAGTCGCACGGGCAGCGCAGTGTTTCTTTCTCGACGAGCCTGATGTTCGACAATGCTTTTGCACTACCCAAGATGCAGAACCGCTATGGAGTAAGTGACGGTGTGGACAGTTGGGAGAACGGGCAAACCTTCCCGAATATGATAATCTGAGAGACTTCTTCTCTACTGGTGTCACCTCCATAACTTCCATCTCCTTGAGTCACGGCAATGAGAAGTTGCAGAACTATTTCTCCTATGCCAATACTACGGGGCATGGCATCATTGGGAAACATAACCTTTCGAAGCACAACCTCACTTTCAGAGAGACTTCCGTTCTGTTGAATTCCCGTCTGAAGTTAGATGGCAGTATGAACTTGATGCGCCAGGTGGTGAAGAACAAGCCTACCGTGGGTGGTTTCTACATGAATCCTTTGGTGGGGCTCTACCGTTTTCCACGGGGTGAGGATATTTCTTATTATAAGGAGAACTTCGAGGTTTATGATGAGGGTAGAAACCTGAACATACAGAATTGGCATACCTCCTACGAGGATTTTGAGCAGAATCCCTACTGGATTACCAATCGCATATTGAGCAAGGAGAACCGTATGCATGTCATAGTCTCCTTATCTGCCAATCTGAAGATAAACGATTGGTTAAGCCTGCAGGCCCGTGGCAATGTAGACTATATTAACGACAAGGTGCGCCAGCAGTTCTATGCCTCTACCGCTCCGGCGTTAGCGGGAGCCAATGGGCGTTATATCGAGATGGACTATCAGGAAACCCAATATTACGGAGACGCCATACTGATGATGAAAAAGCAGTGGGATGCATTCTCTCTCAACGCGGCGCTCGGTGCCAGTATCAATGACAAGACAGTGAACTCCACCCGCTATGACTCTAAAACAGCTTCGCTGAAATATGCCAATGTGTTCAATCTGGCCAATATCATCATGAATGGTTCCGCTGGGCTGGACCAGAAGATTGATGCACGGCGCCAATTGCAGTCCTTGTTTGCGACGGCACAACTGGGCTACAACGAGTTTGTCTATCTTGATTTGTCGGCCCGTAATGACTGGTCCTCCACACTGGCTTATACATCTCATGAGAAAAGCGGGTTCTTCTATCCCTCCGTGGGATTTTCGCTGATATTCAATAAGCTGATGACTTTACCCCGATGGGTGTCACTGGCAAAGATAAGGGGGGCATACAGCATGGTGGGCAATGATATTCCCATGTTCATCACAAATCCTTCCTCGCATATCACGGCGGGTGGAGAGTTCCTGGCAAGTGATGCCGCGCCGTTCAAGGATATGGAACCGGAGATGACGCATTCCTTTGAGGCGGGTATAGAAGCGCGTTTTTTAAAGAACCGCATTGGTTTGAATGCCACTTTCTATAAGACGAATACCCGGAACCAGTTCTTCAAGCTTCCTACTCTGTCGGGCGATAAATATGCCTACCGTTATGTCAATGCGGGTGATATACAGAATGTGGGGTGGGAGATTTCATTGGATGCCGTTCCTTTGCTGACAAACCATTTCAAGTGGAAAACAGAGGTGAACTTCTCCACCAACCGCAACAAGATAATTTCACTGCACGAAGCGCTGAAGGAGTTTCTTTACGGTCCTACCAGCTTCTCGTCCAGTTATGCCATGAAATTGGTGAAAGGGGGCTCTATCGGTGACATCTACGGAAAAGCTTTTGTACGTGACGATGTGGGCAATATCGTTTACGGCACGGAAGGAGACAATACCGGCATGCCTTTGGTGGAAGGTGATGGCAATACGGTGAAAGTGGGCAATGCCAATCCAAAACTGATGCTGGGCTGGAATCATATGCTGTCTTACAAGAATTTTTCTTTCTATTTTCTGGTGGATTGTCGCTTTGGAGGCGATATTTTGTCCCAGACGCAGGCGGATATGGATATGTATGGCGTTTCTGAAGTCACGGCCCGGGCCAGAGACAAAGGTTATGTAATGCTTGAAGGTAACCGGATAGATAATGTGAAAGGATTTTATAAGAATGTTGTAGGCGGACGGGCCGGGGTGACGGAATATTATATGTATGATGCCACGAACATCAGGCTGCGTGAGCTGTCCGTGGGCTACCAACTGCCTGCAGCCTGGATGGAAAAGACCAAAGTCTCAAGCGGGCACAACTGTCCTTTTCTGGACGCAACTTGTTCTTCTTCTACAAAAAGGCGCCTTTCGACCCTGACCTGGTACTCTCTACGGGCAACGATAACCAGGGAATTGAAGTCTACGGTATGCCTACCACGCGTAGTTGGGGATTTTCTTTGAAGTGTGAATTTTAAGAGGGGGAGGGAGACTTGATATGAAGAGGATTATAGTACTGATTGGCATGGTTTTCGTGTTTCTGGCTTGTACGGGAGACTTTAAGGAAATCAATACGGACAAGTCCGGCGTGACGGACGAGGACTTGCAGGCCGACTATAACGAACATGGCATCCGTCTTGGAATCATCCAGCAAGGCATCTATTTCAATTACGACTACGGAAAGGGGAAGAACTGGCCTTTTCAATTGACCCAGAATTTGAATGCCGACATGTTCAGCGGTTACATGCACGATGCCAAGCCTCTGAATGGAGGTTCGCACAATTCGGACTACAACTTGCAGGATGGATGGAACAGCGCCATGTGGGGACATACCTATGAGTATGTTTTCCCGCAGATATATCAGTCGGAGAATGCCACACGTGACCGTATGCCTGCCTTTTTCGGCATTACCAAGATACTGAAGGTGGAAGTGATGCACCGTGTCACGGACTATTACGGCCCTATTGTGTATAGTCATTTTGCCGATCCCGAAGCCCGTTATATGCCCGACACGCAGAAAGAGGTCTATAATGCATTTTTCTGTGAACTCGATACGGCTGTAGCTGTACTTTCCGATTATATTGTCGAGCATCCGGGAGCTTCGGAGTTTGCGCGTTTCGATATGTTGTTGGACGGTGATTATGACTCTTGGATAAAGTTTGCCAACTCGTTGAGGATGCGGCTTGCCATGCGCATTGCGTAGCCAGTCCGGAGAAGGCAAAAACGGAATTCCGTAAAGCGATGGATAATGAATACGGAGTCATTCGGGAGGCGGACGAGTCGGTGGCGGTTTCCACGGCGAGTGGATATACCAATCCGTTGGGCGAGATAAACCTTGTTTGGAATGAAGCTTATATGGGAGCGCCGATGGAGTCCATACTGAACGGATATGAAGATCCCCGTCGTGAAATCTATTTTGCCACTTGCCAGGATGAACAGTTTGCAGGCGAGTATCGCGGCATTCGTCAGGGTACATGCTTTGCACATAACTATTATAATACACTCTCAAAATTGAAAGTCACCCAGCAGACTGATGCAGTGTTGATGCCGGCAGCAGAAGTCTGGTTCCTGCGTGCCGAGGCTGCCTACGGGGATGGACCGATGAGTCGGCGAAAACCTGCTATGAAGAAGGGGTAATGGCTTCTTTCCGTCAGTATGGCATCTTGCAGTCCGACGCTTATCTGGAGAGCGACTTGTTGCCTGCCGATTTTGTGGATACCTACGATATGGAGAATGATATTACCGCCCGTTGCCAAGTTTCGCCACGCTGGCTGGAGTCAGCGGATAGGGATACGAAACTGGAGAAGATTATTACCCAAAAATGGATTGCCATGTTTCCCGAAGGGTGTGAGGCTTGGGCTGAACAGCGCCGGACGGGGTATCCCCGGCTATTCCCCGTACGCTTTAATCACAGTAAAGACGGGTGCATAGATACTGAGACAATGATTCGCCGTCTGAACTTTCCCGGCGGACTGAAGACGGAGAATGCCGAGCAGTATGCCGCTTTGGTAGAGGCACTGGGTGGGGATGACAATGCCGGTACCCGATTGTGGTGGGATACCGGCATCAACTGGTAGAGATACCTTATTTATATAGGGATATTTTTTATTGGATGGGGTGATTCTCGGCAAAAATCGCCATACGTTCGTCCAACTGGTCGTACTGATGGTCTTGGATAAAGGAAGTGCAGGCACGCAATCCTTCTTGATGGCTTCCGGTGGTCACCAGCGAAATGGCGCTTACACCGTAGTACATTAGTTCCCGCGCAAGTTCTCCGCTACTCATGCCCGGATAACCGATGGTGAAATAGAAACCGTCGGCAACGGGATCACCCAAATCATTGTCGTATACCAAGTGGAAACCGTGGCGCAAGAAGATTTCTTTCAGGCGGCGGGCACGCTCACCGTATACTTTCACTTCATCAAGGAAGTTGTATTGACCTTCATTGGCTGCTTTAAGCATGGCGGCAAGAGCATACTGCGCAGAGTGGCTGGTGCCGGAGGAGAGCGCATAGAGTACGCGGTGGATGAATACTGTGCCGAAGGTGCCGCCGCCGTAGCGTTGTGTCAACCCGGGATAGGCCCGATGATACAGTTTGTCCGAAATGCAGCTGACACCGATACGTTGACCGGCATAGCTGAAAGCTTTGGAACCGGAAATGAGCAGCACGTAATAGTCCGTATAGTGTGCCACAGAAGGTTGGTAAGGCGCTTGGAACGGTTTGCTCAAGTCTTGGCGGAAGTCCATGGCAAAGTAGGCGAGGTCTTCCAGCACAATGACGTCATATTGGGTTGCCAGTTCGCCGATGATGCGCAACTCTTCTTCTTTCAGGCAAATCCAGCTGGGGTTGTTGGGATTGGAATAGACGATGGCGGAGATATTGCCTTTGCTGAGGTAACTTTCCAGCTTCGCTTTCAACTTGTCGCCACGGTAGTCATATACGTCAAAGGTTTCATATTTCTGTCCCATCACGACCAACTGCTGCTTCTGTACCGGGAAACCGGGATCGATGAAGAGAATGGTATCCTTTTTCTCATCGCACTGGCTACATGTGAGAAATGAAGCGAAAGTTCCTTGCATGGAGCCGGTAACTGGTACACAACCTTCGGGGGCTACATCTACATTGATAAAGGCTTTGATAAAACGTGATGCTTCCTCTTTCAAGGCGGGAAGTCCGTTAATGTCCGGGTAGAGGCTGGCAATACCATTCTGCAATGCCTCCACCTCGGCCTTTACGCCGACGGCTGAGGGGGGGAGTCCGGGTACACCCATTTCCATTTTTATGAATTCCACACCCGATGCCGCTTCGGCATTGGCTGCAATGGCTTTTACTTCACGGATGGTTGCTTTGGCAAAGTCTGTGATATGAAAATCTGCGATAGTTTCATCTATCAACTTACGTTCAATAGGAGTATTTCTCATGATTTCAATATTAATTTAGTTTTGCAAAGGTAACATAAATCTCTTATAATCAAGCTATGTTAAAAAAAAGATGATTTTTTTTTCTTTCAAGCTATTGCAGATATAAGAATTTTGTCTACCTTTGCAACCGCAATCGAGAGAGATAGCAACGAAAGAATGAAATAATGGTGCGTTAGTTCAGTTGGTTAGAATACATGCCTGTCACGCATGGGGTCACGGGTTCGAGTCCCGTAGCACCGCGAAAGTAAATAATAAATTAAAGCAAAGCTCTGAAATTCAAGGATTTCAGAGCTTTTTTTGTTTTCTGTATCGGCAAGAATAACGATTAAAAACAAATCATGCGTGGGATTATTCGTGGGATTTCTGCCAGTCTTACTATACTCATCTGATGAACTTGAACTTTCTTGCGGTATAATCGGGAATTCGGGTACAAATATCCGTAAATCATATACACCTTCGCTTGTGCTATCGCGGTACCTTTGTCATCAGAAGTTTAGCAAGAAAAATAGAGTAATATAACGTATGGCAAAAACAATTTTAGGAGTTCTGTCACTGCTTGTCATAATGTCGTGCAGTATTCCCGTAAAGGAGAACACCGTTCAACCCAATATAATGGAAACGAACAAGAAAAATCTCGGAAATCTGTTGGCGCTCTATCCCAAGCCGATGACGGTTGTCGGGGCAGAGGTTGAAGGGAAAGTAAACTGGCTAGTGGTAGGGCATACGGGTGTTATTGGACATGACCGGATACTCATCAGCATGAGTAAAAGCCATTACACTAATCAAGGGATAAAGGACTCAAAACGACTTTCCGTCAATCTAGTGAGTCGTGAAATATTGCCGAAAGCTGACTATGTGGGAAGTGTAAGCGGTGCGACGGTCAATAAGTCGGAGGTGTTTGCCTACCATATTGGCGAAAACGGTACCCCCGTTATAGACGCATCACCCCTCACCATGGAGTGTGAGGTGGTAGACATCTATGAAACTGAAGGTTTCGACAATTTCATTTGTGCGATAGTCAATACATACGCTGCTCCTGAAGTGCTTGATAATAACGGGAAACTTGACTATACGAAGCTGAAACCCGTATTGTTTGAATTTCCGACCTATTCCTACCTTGCCACGGGAGAGATTATCGCAAATGCCTGAATCTGGATAAGCGGCCGGGTATGTGCGCCAAAGAGCCGATGAGTGCTGACGGTATCGTGCGGTTGTCGAAAATCGAGGTTTATCCGCAGTATCTCGACGAGTATATGAAATACGCAACCGAAGTAGGCGAAATCTCTCTGCGTACCGAATCGGGCGTGCTGACTATGTATGCGGTCGGCGAGAAGGAGAATCCCTGCAAGGTGACTATTCTCGAAACCTATGCGAGCCATGCGGCTTATGAAAAACATATTGCATCAGAACACTTTCAGAAATACAAGCAAGGAACGTTGCACATGGTCAAATCATTGGTCTTGTCTGACCAGACGCCACTTAATCCGGCTAACAAGCTCAATAACTTCATGCAATAAATAGAACGACTATGAACAAGATTTTTTTAATTTCAGTATTCAGCATTTTAACACTCAATGTTATGGCACAAGAAAAGATAGTACAGACAGCAGGACGCACCCAGTTGGGTGAGTTTGCTCCTAAATTTGCGGAACTAAACGACGATGTCCTCTTTGGCGAGGTCTGGAGCCGCACCGACAAACTCGGTCTGCGTGACCGTAGTTTAGTAACCATTACCTCTCTTATCAGTCAGGGTATCACGGATAATTCGCTCGTGTTCCACCTTCAGTCGGCAAAGAAGAACGGTATTACCCGTACGGAGATTGCCGAAATCATCACCCATATCGGTTTTTATGCCGGTTGGCCCAAAGCGTGGGCAGCGTTTAATCTGGCCAAAGGTGTATGGGCAGAGGACACTGCCGGTGAAGATGCCAAAGCCGCATTCCAGCGTGAAATGATTTTCCCCATTGGGGAACCGAACACTGCATATGCACAGTACTTCATAGGCAACAGTTATCTTGCTCCCGTTTCACGCGAGCAGGTTTCCATCTCTAACGTCACTTTCGAGCCTCGTTGTCGCAATAACTGGCACATACACCGCGCTACTAAAGGCGGTGGGCAGATGCTTATCGGTGTTGCCGGTCGTGGATGGTATCAAGAAGAAGGCAAGCAGGCAGTAGAGATTCTACCCGGTACGGTTATCCATATCCCTGCAAATGTGAAGCATTGGCACGGTGCCGCTTCTGATGGTTGGTTTGCCCATCTTGCTTTCGAAGTTCCCGGTGAGGATACTTCTAATGAGTGGCTGGAACCGGTGACGGATGAAGAATACGATAAACTTAAGTAATACCATCCAAACTCCTGTAATTTAAACGATTGCGGGAGTTTTTGCTTTATAGGACCATGATTTAGTAGCCGGAGGAAAAGCATAATCCGTAATTTGGGTATAGATACCGGGGATTTGTCTACACGGCATATGACGGATACTGCCTATTTTTGCATCATCATTAATAATCCTAAAGATAATTATAAAATCAACAGAAAGATGAATATGAAAAAATTACTATTAATTTCTATGATGCTGATGACCGTTCTGGCAATGGCAGCCTGCGAAGATTCAGGTGATGAACCGTTTACACCCGAACATCCTGAACTTTCCGGACCATCGGGTGGGGAAGATGAGAATGAATCCGAAGTTCCGGATGTATCTTCATTGCAGGTAAATATCATGGTTAGCAATCGTACCATTACTGCCACTATGGAGGACAATGCCGCCACACAGGATTTTCTTGCTCGTCTGCCATTGGAGGTTACGTTGAATGATTACAATAATACTACAGAAAAAATCTTCTATCCCTCTCCGGCTCTGGCAATTGAAGGTGTTACGCGTGGCTGTGCTCCTATTGCCGGTGATATAACCATCTATGCCCCATGGGGAAATGTGGCAATTTTTTGTAAGAATGGGTCTTATAGTGATACTTTGATTAAAATCGGTCGTGTTGATGGCAATGGCATTGAAATGTTGAGTGTGCCCGGAGATATACTTGTGAGATTTGAAAGAAGATAAGAATGGATTAATAAGGGCACTATGACTACGAACGAATTCAAGGAATATGTAAAGACGCGTCAAGCGCTTGATACGGAGGAGATACATCGCTTTATGGACAAAATGAGCAATGAAGCCAGACGCATCACTTTCCGGCTGAACACGGCATATCATACACCGGACGAGGTACGTGGGTTACTCTCCGAATTGTTCGGTTATCAAGTCCCGTCATCGTTCCGGGTATTCCCACCGTTCTATACCGATTTCGGGAAGAATATTACAGTGGGCGAAGGCGTATTTATTAATGCCTGCTGTCATTTTCAGGACCATGGTGGTGTGATAATCGGTGACGGATGCCAAATCGGGCATAATGTAGTCTTTGCAACGCTCAATCATGGTTTGCCTCCGGAAGAACGCCAAACTACCTATCCGGCACCGATTGTATTGGGTAGGAATGTCTGGGTAGGTTCTAATGCGACGATTCTTCCAGGAATGACAATCGGTGACAATGCTGTGGTGGGAGCTGGAGCGGTTGTGACGAAAGATGTGGAAGCGAATACAATAGTAGGCGGTGTCCCCGCGAAATTGATAAAGAGAATAGAGTAATAATTATAACATTGAAAACAAGATGAGAATAATATCAAATACAGCATTCGGTGGAGAAAGACCTTTGTTTGAATCACATGACTTACGTTTGGAGAATGTAATTATCCATGCCGGAGAATCAGCCATCAAGGAATGCAGCAACATCGAAGCTGTCAATTGTCGATTCGAAGGGAATTACCCCTTCTGGCATGTTCACGGGTTTGTAATCGACCGTTGTTTTTTCGATGTCGGCGGGCGTTCGGCACTGTGGTATTCCGACCATCTGAAAATGACCGATACGCGTATCGACGCACCCAAAATGTTCCGCGAGATGCACGACATCGAAATTGAGAATGTAGAGATGAACGATGCCGATGAAGTATTCTGGCGTTGCCAGAATCTGAACATCAGAAATCTGAAGTTGCATGGAGGAACTTATCCGTTCATGTTCAGTAGCGACATCCGCATAGACGGATTGGAGAGCGACAGCAAATACGTTTTCCAGTATGTGAAGAATGTAGAGTTGCGCAATGCCAAAGTCACTACAAAGGATGCTTTCTGGGAGGTGGAGAATGTGACAATCTACGATTCCGAACTCAATGGCGAATATCTCGGCTGGCATTCGCACAATCTCCGGTTGGTGAACTGCCATATAACCGGTGAGCAACCGCTCTGCTATGCCCACGACCTCGTATTGGAGAATTGTACCTTTGGTCCCGACTGCGACCGGGCTTTCGAATACAGTTCGGTGCAGGCAACCATCAAGGGGGCGATAGGTGGGGTGAAGAATCCACGGACAGGCAGTATCACTGCCGAAAGCTATGGGGAAATCATTCTCGATGAAAATATAAAGCACCTGCCGACTGTGAGTTGAAGCTTTGGGACGAGAAAACTTGTTTCACCGACTGATGCCTTTGCAAATAGCCTGATGGGAATAAAAAAGGGAAAGACCGATTACTTGTTGTCGCTTATCCGCGAAGGGAAGAGTATGACGCTGGGGCAGCAGTTACGCCTGACTGCATACCTCAGTGTCCCTGCTATTATGGCGCAGGTGTCCTCCATCGCCATGCAGTATATCGATGCTTCGATGGTTGGTAGCCTGGGTGCGAATGCAGCGGCTTCCATCGGATTGGTTTCAACCACGACATGGCTGTTCTGGGGATTGTGTGCCGCCGCTGCAACGGGATTTTCTGTCCAAGTGGCACACCGGATTGGGGCCGGAGATTTTGCAGGAGCGAAAAAAATACTCCGCCAATCGGTTACGGCTACACTTGTTTTCAGTTCTTTGTTGGCGGTTGTCGGCATTTCTATCAGTGGTGTGCTTCCCGGCTGGCTGGGTGGTGATGAAATGATACGGAGCGATTCATCCTTCTATTTCCGGATATTTTCACTTTTCTTACCCGCCTTGCAGTTGAATTTCCTTGCGGGCGGCATGTTGCGGTGTAGTGGGAATATGCGTGTACCCAGTATGCTAAATGTACTGATGTGTTTTTGGGATGTCGTGTTCAACTTCTTCCTTATTTTCCCGACACGGCAGGTAGACTGGTGGGGATGGGAGTTCATCGTTCCCGGCGTAGGTTTAGGTGTGGAAGGTGCGGTATTGGGAACCGTGTTGGCCGAACTTATCACTGCCGGTGGGATGATGTGGTATCTTTGCCGTCGCTCGTCCATGTTGAGACTATCCGGGGGGCAGGGCAGTTTTCTTCCCCGGAAAGAGACGCTGCGCCAGGCTGTCCGCATCTCCCTGCCAATGGGATTCGAGCATATTGCCATTTGCGGAGCGCAGATTATGACGACGGTTATCGTCGCACCGCTCGGCATCGTCGCCATTGCCGCCAACTCATTTGCCATCATCGCTGAAAGCCTTTGTTATATGCCCGGCTACGGTATATCGGAGGCTGCCACGACGTTGGTAGCCAGAGTCTTGGAGCAAACCGTATCCGGTTACTCAAGCGTTTTGCCAACATTACCGTTTGGTCAGGGATGCTGATTATGGGAGTCATGGGAGTGCTGATGTATGTGGCGGCCCCTCAGATCATCGGAGTGATGACGCCTGTGGAGGAAATCCGCATGTTGGGAATCGGGATTCTGCGGATAGAAGCTTTTGCGGAGCCGATGTTTGCGGCATCTATCGTCGCCTACGGTGTATTTGTGGGTGCGGGCAATACATTTGTTCCCAGTCTGATGAATTTTGGCAGTATCTGGGGTGTCCGGCTGACACTGGCAGCATGGCTTGCCCCTACGATGGGGCTACGGGGCGTATGGCTTGCCATGTGTATTGAGCTTTGTTTCCGGGGAGCGATTTTTCTTGTCAGGCTTTGGAGTGGTAACTGGATTTATAAGTTGCGAATAAAAAGATAAATTATGAAATACGATTTCGATACAATCATCCCGCGTCGCGGGACGAATTCTTATAAATGGGATACTCCCGAAGAGGAGAATGTACTGCCATGTGGGTGGCAGATATGGATTTCCGTACAGCACCCGCTATTATCGATGCCTTACAAAAGCGGGTGGCGCACGGTATTTTCGGTTATACAAAAGTACCCGAAGCTATTATGATGCGGTCGTCCGGTGGTTCGATGACCGGCATCGCTGGCAGGTTGATTCCCGGTGGATTATCTATACGAGTGGTGTCGTGCCGGCTCTGTCAGCCATTATCAAAGCCTTGGCCATGCCGGGTGATAAAGTCATCGTTCAGACTCCTGCCTATAATTGTTTCTACTCATCTATCCGTAATGACGGATGCGAGTTGTTTGCCAATAATCTCGTTTATCAGGATGGCCGCTACGTAATCGACTTTGCCGATCTTGAAAGGAAAGCTTCCGATCCGAAAGCAAAAATCCTGCTGCTGTGCAATCCTCACAATCCGGTCGGACGGGTCTGGACTCCGGAAGAACTGCAGCATATAGGTGATATTTGTTTACGGAATGAGGTGTTTGTCGTGGCGGATGAGATTCATTGTGAACTGACTTACGAAGGATATGACTACACACCTTTGCCTCCTTGTCCGAACGCTTTTTGCAAAATTCCGTCACTTGCGTTTCGCCGAGTAAGGCGTTCAACCTTGCCGGGTTGCAAATCGCCAATATCATCGCAGCCGATGAAGAGGTGCGCCGCCGTATTGACAGAGCCATTAACATCAACGAGGTATGCGACGTCAATCCGTTCGGCGTAATCGCCACAATGGCAGCTTACAACGAAGGTGGGGAATGGCTTGATGCCTTGCGGAAATATCTGCGGGGGAATTACGAATACCTCTGCTGCTTTTTCAAGGAACGGTTACCACAATATCCCGTGCTGCCACTCGAAGGAACTTATTTGGTTTGGATAGACTGCCGTGCTTCCGGTATCAGCTCAGATGTTGTCGCCTTGCGTTTGCAAGAACAACAGCATCTGATGGTCAATTCCGGTACGATGTACGGTCCCGGTGGAGAGGGCTTTATCCGGCTGAATATCGCTTGTCCCCGGGCTCTGCTTGCTGATGGACTGGAACGGATGGCCCGTTTATTCTATCGTGAAGTCTTCTGATTTAAATCCGCTGTAATACTTACCGGAGAAGGCGGTGAACTTCAGGACACAATAATCGGGATCAGTCACTCCTTCGGGATAGTACATAGTGTCGCCTTCCTGCCATATCATTTCCTTACTGGTGCTGTCCGTCAGTATCTCCATCGTGCCGCGCAGCATTACGCCCTTGAAGAAGCGTGTGTTGCAGACGTAAAGGCATGCCCGGTTATTTTTGAGAAATTGCGAAACGCGCATCGACGAGGTGTTCGTTGATAGGTAAATGTGTTTGAGCCTTCCCTTTTGCGGGTTTGCAACATGGCCTTGATGTTGGGAAAGCCTTCGGCATCCACCGAACCGACAAAGATGGTTTTTTCCTTGTCAATCATGTTTCCTACTGTTTTTTCTGCATCTCTCATTGTTTGTTTTTTTTATGGGTTATTGTTTCAAGGGCAAAGATAGCCGGTAAGTGGAACTTTTGTACAATAAAAAAGAAGGAGGATATGTCACTTTTCACGGTTTCTCCATTTTCCGGTAGGCGAGGGGAGTATACCCTATACATTGTCGGAAACTACGTACAAAGTAGGAGACGGTTGAGAAATGGAGTTCGGAGGCTATTTCTGAAATGGGGAGGTCGGTGTAGGTGAGCAGACGCTGGGCTTCGTCTGTAACCTTGTTGAGTATGTACTGCTTGGCGTTGATGTTTATGGCCGAAGAGAGGATTTCGTTCAGATAGTTGGGAGTGATGCATAGTTTATCGGCATAGAATTGTACAGAATGCTGCTCCCGGAAGTGCTCCCCAACCAATTCGAAGAATCGGCTGAGGTGGAAGCTGCTGATATCTTTATGTGGCTCCTTACCCGTCTCCGGAGGGATAGAGGTGCGGTAGGCACGGTTGAGTAGCATGAGGACTTCGTAAAGTAAGGCGCGTAATATGCCCGTATCGTGTGGGTGGAAAGAGTCGATTTCGACCTTTATGTCGTGCAGAAGTTGGAGTATTCGTACATAGAGCCCGTTCGGCAGTTGGAGTTTGTCTACCATTTTCCCATTCGGAAGAACGGGAGGTGCTGCACGAATAGTGGGTCTTTGAAGAAAGAGGTCAAAAAGGTATCCTCAAAAATTAGAGCATGACCGTTGCCGATACGGTCTGTGTCCCAACTGCGCACCTCACCTGGTTTGGAGAAGAATACATCACCGGGAGCTGCCAAGTGTGTCCGGTTACCGATAGTGAATTCTCCTTTCTCCTTCTGTGATGAAGGTGATGTCATAGTAGGTCAGAATATGTACTTTTCCCTGGGTCAAGAATTTCCGGGTATACTGCAAATCAACGACATCTATCAGAAGTTCGCTTCCGTACTTAGTTTTGTAGAAATTGTATCGTGGGATGGCATTTTTCATGGCTTAACATTGTATGATGGCAGTAAAGTTAGAGAAAAAGCTGCTCCGTACAATAGCGAATAGGAAAATGTTGGGTAAAGACCGGGAGTTTTGTTTATCTTTGCACCCGCAATTATCAATCGCCTTGCAACGATTGTCTGGAATTATCATATTATGAAACAGAAACGAATACCATTGGTGGGCAGACAATACCTTGTGCCCTTCATTTTGATTACCTCTCTTTTCTTTTTGTGGGGATTTGCCCATGCCATTCTGAATGTACTGAACAAGCACTTTCAAGAGATACTGGATATCACGAAGACACATTCGGCCTTTATACAGATGACGATGTATATGGGATACTTCATTATGGCCATTCCTGCAGGATTTTTCATCAGTCGCTTCGGATACCGCCGGGGTGTGGTATTCGGTCTGTTGCTTTACGGCGTCGGTTCGCTGCTCTTTATCCCCGGGCAGCATTATCTGTCTTTTAATCTTTTCTTGTTTGCATTGTTCGTGATAGGCTGTGGACTGACGTTTCTTGAAACTGCCGCCAATCCTTATGCCACAGAATTGGGCGCAAAGGAAACTGCTGCCAGCCGGCTGAATTTCGCGCAATCCTTCAACGGTCTGGGATGTATCTGTGCACCAGTACTGGCTGGACTGCTGCTCTTCTCGAAGGATGGGCAGACGGGCTCGGGTAATGTCGCATTGCCCTATATCTGCATGGGGGTAATTGTGTTGCTGGTAGCGTTGGTCTTTTCAAGAATCAAGTTGCCCGAGATTGAACATAGTGTGGAGGTGGACGAAGCTGGTAATAAGGTCGGATTGTGGTCACACCGGCTTTTCATTTTCGGGCTGATAGCCTTGTTTGCCTATGAGGTCGGCGAGATTTCCATCAACAGCTTCTTCATCAACTACGTGGTGGAGCAGAATTGGATGAATGCCCGCGAAGCTTCCGTAGTGCTTTCTTTCGGTGGACTGGGATTATTTATGTTAGGACGTTTTGCCGGTAGCTGGATTATGGGACGTGTGCGTGCGAGAAGATGTTGCTGGTTTGTGCTACGGGCACTGTGATGACTACCTTGTTGGTGTTGCTGGATGTAGGAATGGTGTCGCTTGCAGCTCTGTTGTGCGGATATGCATTTGAGGCTATTATGTTTCCCACGATTTTTGCACTTTCCTTGCGCGGGCTGGGCAACCATACCAAGAGGGCTTCCTCTTTCCTGATGATGTCTCCCGTGGGAGGCGTGGTAGGTCCGCTGTTGATGGGACTGGTGGCAGACCATACGACGATGGTGTGGGCGTTCATCGTACCGCTGGTTGCCTATTGCGTGGTGTGGGCATATGCCCGCAAGATGGTGTCCGTCTCTACCGCTTCTTCAATATAGAAGGAAGCCTGCGACTCCGGCAAGGATTATCAGTAAGATAGGGTGGAGGTTCCACTTCCACGTCACGCCGAAAGCGGCTGCAAAGATAAGTATGCTTTTGTAATCTATGAAATTTTCCTTGTTCATCAGCAATAGGGCAGCAGCAGCTATCAATGATACGGACATGGGCAGCAGTCCCGACATTGCCGCCTTGATGTATTTGTTGTCCTTGCATTTCACGAAGAAGTAAGAGATGAGCAATACCAGGATGAACGAGGGAAGACATACTGCAATGGTGGTCACGACAGCTCCCCACACGCTTTGAGTAACTGCATAGCCACATAGGTGCACTGTTGATGCCTATCGGACCAGGCGTCATCTGCGAGATGGCCACTACGTCCGTGAATTGTTGCAGGGTGAGCCAGTGATGGTGGTCCACCACCTCATATTGGATGAGGGACAACATGGCGTAACCGCCTCCGAAACCGAACATTCCGATTTTTAGATATACCAATATCAGCTGCCAATAAATCATATCTGTAATTTTCTCAGTTTATCTTTTAACCATAATGTATAGAGCATTCCTCCTGCAATTCCTGCAAGGACAATGTATACGGGGGATAGCCCGAATTGCCAGATGAGTATGGTGGCGATGGCTGGAAGCACCAGTTGCCAATACTTCAGCTTCAGTGCCCGTGCAGCCGAAATGCAGGGTATCACAATCAGTGCGACTACTGCCGGACGGATACCGTTAAAGATGCGTATCATCACCTGGTTGTCCTGAAAATGAGCGAAGAACATGGCTATCAGCATCATGATGACAAAAGAGGGGAGGATTGTGGCAAGTGCACACACCAGGCTACCTTTTACTTTATGCAGCTTGTAGCCGACGAATATGGATATATTGACAGCAAAAACACCGGGAAGTGACTGGGTCAACGCAAACATTTCCATGAAATCTTCTTTACTCATCCATCTCTTTTTTACGATTTCCCGTTCAATGAGAGGTATCATAGCGTATCCGCCACCGATAGTGAACATTCCTATCTTGGCAAAGGTCATAAAAAGCAGTAAATATTTCATTATTTCTCTTCGGGTGACTTTCTTTTGCAAAGAAACCCAAATTAATCAACATATACAAATTAGGGGGATAATATTTATTTATTAATATTTTATATTACAGGGCTATATTCTTAAATCTATTTAAAAGGAGAATATTCCGTCGTAAATAAGCTTTATCTTTAACACGTAATTACAAATAATATAAATGTAGATATGATACAGATAGTGCAATTACATGGTACGGATAAAAAGCTGTACGAGCTTGTAGCCCCTTTGGTTATGAGCCCGGAAGTGCTGAAACAGAACTACAATTACCCTTTCCGGACATCGGAAGAGTACGAGTGGTTTGTTGCTCTGGATAATAAACATGTTGTAGGTTTTGTGCCGGTGGAGCACAAGAAGTATGAATGTGTCATCAACAACTATTATATTAAGGAAAGGAATGTTGACACGCTAAAATTGCTTCTGGAAAAGGTACTTGAGAAGCAGGGCGAGGAGAGTAGTCTGACGGCTGTTAGCTTTGTTGAAGATAGGGATGTCTTCAGCGAGCTGGGCTTTTTGGAAGACAAGGTATGGACCCGTTATGTGAAAATGAAGAAAAACAGATAATTATGGCTACACCCAAAAATGTGTATGAACTGGCGCAAGAACGTCTTGATGTGATTTTTAGGGAATTTGACACGATATGCGTCTCTTTTTCGGGAGGAAAAGATAGTGGAGTGTTGCTGAATTTGTGCATAGACTATATCCGCCGGAACCGGCTGAACCGTAAACTGTGTGTATTCCATATGGACTATGAGATACAGTACAGCATGACCATTGATTATGTGGACCGGGTATTGGAGGCGAATAAGGATATATTGGAGGTGTATCGTGTTTGTGTGCCTTTCCGTGTAACGACTTGTACGTCGATGTACCAGAGTTACTGGCGTCCGTGGCAGGAGGATTTGGAGGACATTTGGGTAAGGAAGATGCCGAAAGGCTGCCTCACTAAAGAGACGTTTCCTTTCTACACTCCCGAAATGTGGGATTATGAGTTCCAGATGCACTTTGCCAAATGGCTGCATGAGAAGAAGGATGGAGTGCGTGCCTGCTTTCTCATAGGCATCCGTACGCAAGAGAGTTTTAACCGCTGGCGCAGCATCCATCTGAACCGGAAGTATCAGATGTACCACAATTACCGCTGGACCTCGAAGATAGGCAATGACATTTTCAATGCTTATCCCATTTATGATTGGAAGACGACGGATATCTGGACGGCCAATGGCAAATTCGGCTTTGACTATAACCATTTGTATGACCTATATTATAAAGCCGGAGTCAATATCGAACGCCAGCGTGTGGCAAGCCCTTTTCTTTGTGAGGCACAAGAGAGCCTGAAGCTGTATCGTGTCATCGACCCGAATACTTGGGGAAGAATGATAGGGCGGGTCAACGGGGTGAACTTTACCGGTATTTACGGAGGGACGCGTGCTATGGGGTGGCAGACGGTCCGACTGCCCGAAGGGTATACGTGGAAAGGCTTTATGCAGTTCCTGCTTTCCACCTTGCCGGAAGAGACCCGGAGGAACTACTTGAAAAAGCTTACTGTCAGCATTGAATTCTGGCGTACAAAAGGGGGGTGTCTGGCTGACGAGACCATCCAGAAGCTGAGGGATGCAGGAGTGTCCATTGAAGTGATAAATACCACGAATTACAAGACAAACAAGAAGCCGGTGCGCATGGATTATCTGGATGATATTGACATCGCGGAATTCCGGGAAATTCCCACTTATAAGCGGATGTGCATATGCATCCTGAAGAATGACCATGCCTGCAAGTACATGGGTTTTGCCTTGAACAAGGAAGAGGCATACAAAAGAGACAAGATAATGGAACAATTCAAAAATATGATGTTATGAGCGTAGATAAAAGTCCGGTATATAACGTAAGGGCAATTCCAATAGAGAAAATACAAGCAAACGATTACAATCCGAATGTAGTGGCACCGCCCGAAATGAAGCTTCTGGAGCTTTCCATCTGGGAAGATGGTTTCACCATGCCTTGTGTCTGTTACTATGATGAGGAAGAGGATAACTACATCCTGGTGGACGGTTACCACCGTTATCAGGTGTTGAAGACATCCAAAAGAATTTATCAGCGCGAAAACGGGTTGCTTCCCGTGGTCGTGATTGACAAGGAACTTTCCAACCGTATGGCGTCCACTATCCGTCATAATCGTGCCCGTGGTACGCATAATATCGAGTTGATGTGCCATATTGTTGCGGAATTGGACAGAGCCGGTATGTCTGATGAATGGATAATGAAGAATATCGGAATGGATCGCGACGAAGTGTTGCGTTTAAAGCAAATTTCGGGTCTGGCAGACTTGTTTGCGAACAAGAACTTCAGCATTCCGGATAAGAAAGAAGAGTATGTGGCGGATAAATAAATGAATATTTCAGGGGTGGATTTTTTAATCTGCCTCTTTATATTCATTAACAGTGAAATATTTCGTTGCAAACTTGCATAATTTAGTCAAATCGCTACATTTGTCAGCATCAAAACAAACAGAATAGGTCCTATGTGCTTTAAGGCACTATAAAAAACATTACATGAAGAAAATTTTGGTTAGTGGCGGTGCTGGTTTTATAGGTTCTCATCTTTGTACCCGATTGATAAACGACGGGCATCAGGTGATTTGTCTGGATAATCTTTTCACCGGTTCGGAAGGAAATATCACTCATCTGAAGAGCAATCCCCGCTTTGAATTTGTACTGCATGATGTGGAAACCCCTTATGAGGCAGATGTGGACGAAATCTATAATCTGGCTTGTCCTGCTTCTCCCATCCACTACCAATATGATGCCATTAAAACCATCAAGACTTCTGTATTGGGCGCCATCAATATGCTGGGGCTGGCCAAAAAGACGAATGCCAAGATATTGCAGGCTTCTACCAGCGAAGTGTACGGTGACCCCGTTATTCATCCCCAAGTGGAAAGTTATTGGGGAAATGTAAATCCAATTGGCCTCCGTTCTTGTTATGATGAAGGGAAGCGTTGTGCCGAGACATTGTTTATGGACTATCACCGCCAGAATGGAGTGCGGATCAAGATTATCCGTATATTCAATACGTACGGTCCTCGGATGTTGCCGAATGACGGACGGGTGGTTTCCAATTTCGTGGTTCAAGCATTGCAGAACCAGGATATTACAATATACGGTTCGGGTAATCAGACGCGAAGTTTCCAATATGTAGATGACTGTATAGAAGGTATGGTGCGGATGATGAACACGGAGGACGATTTTATCGGTCCGGTAAACTTGGGAAATCCGAATGAATCTCCATATTGGAACTGGCGGAAAAGGTCATTAGGCTGACGAATTCCAAGTCGAAACTGATTTTCAAGCCACTGCCTCATGATGATCCAAACAGCGTCAGCCGGACATCACTCTGGCAAAGGAAAAGTTGGGCTGGGAACCGACTATAGAGCTGGAAGAGGGTTTACAGTATATAATAGAGTATTTTAAGGAATATCGTTCCTAACTAAATAGTAATTTTGATAACGGGAAAAACAATATAGAAAGATGAACATGGAAATAAATCCTTCCGAATACAAGATTCTCATCGTTGACGATGTGATGTCAAACGTTTTATTGTTGAAAGTGCTTTTGACAAATGAGAAATTCGCGATTGCTACTGCAAGTAACGGGCGGCAAGCGTTGGAACAGGTGGAAAAGGAAAATCCTGATTTGGTTTTGCTTGACGTAATGATGCCGGACATGAGTGGTTTTGAAGTAGCTCAACATTTAAAGTCAAATCCGAATACAGCTGATATTCCAATCATCTTTCTGACCGCACTGAATAGTACGGCAGATATTGTGAAGGGGTTTCAGGTTGGCGCGAATGACTTCATCTCTAAGCCTTTCAATAAGGAGGAATTGATTATCCGTGTTACCCACCAAATATCTTTGGTAGCTGCCAAACGGTTGATTTTGAGTAAGACGGAAGAACTGCAACGTACTATTGCCGGGCGTGACAAGCTTTATTCGGTGATTGCCCATGACTTACGTTCTCCGATGGGATCCATCAAAATGGTGCTGAATATGCTGATATTGAACTTGCCATCTGAGAAATTGGCGCCGAAATGTACGAGCTTCTGACGATGGCTAATCAGACTACGGAGGATGTGTTTTCATTGCTGGATAACCTGCTGAAATGGACAAAGAGTCAAATCGGTAAGTTGAACGTGGTTTATCAGGATGTGGACCTCGTCGAAGTGACAGACGGTGTCATTGAGATTTTCAGTATGGTGGCAAGCCTGAAGAAGATAAGAATCCGCGAGATGAAACCGGAAAAAATGATGGTCAACGCTGATATTGACATGCTGAAGACAGTGGTCCGTAACTTGTTGAGTAATGCCATTAAGTTCAGTAAGGAGAACTCAGAGGTACTGGTGAAGATGGAGGAAGTAGATGGTATGGCAGTTGTCAGCGTCCAGGATTATGGCTGTGGCATCAGCGAGGAGGGGCAGAAGAAGTTGTTGCATACTGATACGCATTTCAGCACGTTCGGCACGAACAACGAAGAAGGCTCGGGACTGGGCTTGTTGCTATGCAAGGATTTTGTCGTGAAGAATGGCGGTAAACTGTGGTTTACTTCCAAGGAAGGCGAAGGCTCCATATTCAGCTTCTCTATTCCGGTGAAGAAGTGATAACGAAGAAAATAGAACGGATGGTCCGTTGAAGTAAAACAGACCATCCGTCAGACTCAAATAGACCGTCTGTTACGGTCGTACAGACCATCTGTTTCTTATGAACGGATGGTCTGTTTTTTATCTCTTACACAGACTGCGGAAATCGCAATATTCACATTTCCGGGTATCCTCTGTTTGGCTGAATGTTTCTTCTTGGCTGAATATCTCCTGCAGGAGTCCGTGCAGCCGTTCGCGAAACTCGTCTTCGAAGAAAGCGAAGTTGTTGACCGGTACCTTGGGTTGTCGTGGCGCTCCCATTTCGATGACCGGGGAGTAGCTTTCGGAAGCTGCCCGGTGGATGTAGAGCAGGGAAGGGGCTACCTTCAGCGATTGCTTGCGGCAGAGGATGGCGGCGTACAGAAACGTCTGGAAAATATAGTTGGGACGGTTGTCGGCGGGAGTAAACAGTTGTTCTATATTTTCGGGAGTCTTGGGAGTACCGCCTGTCTTGTAGTCCACGATACGTAGCGTGTCTCCTTTGCTGTCCAGGCGGTCGATGGTACCGCCTATCTGTAAGGCAAGCTTTCCTTGCGGAGTATCTATTTCCATCATTTCTCTGACGTCCTGTTCCATGCCCTCCATACGGAACGGGGCGTATTGCAGGTCATTGCGCAGGAGCTGGCGCAGGTAAGAGGCGATGACTTTGGAATGGATGAGCTGCGTACCGTTATACTCCGGTTGCTCCGTAAGGGCACATGGAAGAACTTTTCTTTGAAAGCATTGTCCACATAGGCTTGCAGGCGAACATCGTCTTTCAGTAATTGTTCCAGGTCGTCTTTACGTATCTCCCGTCCGTTGGCTGTCAGTTCGTTGTACACCAGTTCGGCGGAACGGTGGAAGATGGTGCCGAAGAGGCGGAGTCTATCTCGGCGCTTACTTCATCGGGAGCTTTCAGGCCGGCTACGTATCGGTAGTAGAATTTCAGGCGGCAGTCAGATAGGCATTGAGGCAGAGGGGGAGAAGAACGCTTTGGGACGTTGGTGGATGTTGTAGGCGTC
>ENA-OQCX01000284-OQCX01000284.1-human-gut-metagenome-genome-assembly--contig:-NODE-284-length-26679-cov-6.748945_pt1 | contig 26679 bp, 29 predicted proteins | sample MGYA00242762_ERZ504587 | MGnify/ENA primary metagenome ERZ504587 (study PRJEB26092, sample SAMD00036337) | human gut metagenome | host: Homo sapiens | study: EMG produced TPA metagenomics assembly of... | reverse complement strand
TCGGACCCTTCTGGCGCCATACCTTGAGCGTAAATGATATATTTTTATCCATTTTCTTTAATTCTTTAAATGTTCAACTTCCCGATTAGCTCTTGTAGTTACGAGTCTGTACCTTGATTGCTTCGTAAACCAGCGGCTCTTTCAGCAATACCGGTTCCTTTTCGTCAGAACCTGATATTCCCAGCAAGCCACGTAGAAGTAGTTTTCATCGTCACGCTTGGCTTCGCCTTCTTCAGTCTGATATTCTTCACGGAAGTGACCGCCGCAGCTTTCGTTACGGTTCAGTGCATCGTAAGCAACCAGCTCGCCCATAGTGATGAAGTCGTACAGACGGATAGCCTTGTCGAGTTCTACATTCATACCTTCCTTGTCGCCCGGGATGAACAGTTCTTTCTCGAACTCCTTGCGGACTTCTTTCAGCTTCTTCAGACCTTCCTTCAAGCCTTCGGCCGTACGTCCCATACCTACATATTCCCACATAATGTGGCCCAGTTCCTTGTGGATAGAGTCTACAGACTTCTTACCCTTGATGTTCATCATCCAGTCAATCTTCTCCTGAACGGCCTTTTCTGCAGCTGCAAATTCGGGCAGGTCGGTAGAGAAACGGGGAACTGTAATCTGGTCGGCCAGATAGTTCTGGATAGTGTAAGGCAATACGAAGTAACCATCGGCCAGACCTTGCATCAGGGCGGAAGCACCGAGGCGGTTTGCACCGTGGTCGGAGAAGTTACATTCACCGATGGCGAACAGTCCCTTGATGGAGGTCATCAGTTCGTAGTCAACCCAGATACCACCCATGGTATAGTGGATAGCCGGATAAATCATCATCGGGTTTTCGTATGGGCTGACATCAGTGATTTCTTCATACATATCGAAGAGGTTGCCGTAACGTTGTGCAACGACATCTTTACCCAGACGGTTGATAGCTTCGGAGAAGTCAAGGAATACGGCAAGACCGGTGTTGTTCACGCCGAAGCCCTTGTCGCAGCGTTCTTTGGCAGCGCGGCTGGCAACGTCACGCGGAACGAGGTTACCGAATGCCGGATAACGGCGTTCCAGGTAGTAGTCGCGGTCTTCCTCGGGAATATCTTTTCCTTGCAGTGTACCTTCCTGCAGTTTCTTGGCATCTTCCAGCTTCTTCGGAACCCAGATACGACCATCGTTACGCAGAGATTCGGACATCAAAGTCAGCTTAGACTGCTTGTCACCGTGAACCGGGATACAAGTGGGGTGAATCTGTACGTAAGCAGGGTTGGCAAACCAGGCACCTTTACGGTAGCAAGCCATTGCTGCAGAGCAGTTACATGCCATTGCATTGGTAGAAAGGAAGTAGGCATTGCCGTAACCACCGGTAGCGATTACCACAGCGTGGGCGGCAAAACGTTCCAATTTACCGGTAACGAGGTTCTTTGCAATGATACCGCGGGCACGTCCGTCAATGAGGACAACGTCTTCCATTTCGTAGCGGGTATACAGTTTCACAGTGCCTACGTTCACCTGGCGGCTCAATGCAGAGTATGCACCCAGCAACAGCTGCTGTCCGGTCTGACCCTTGGCATAGAAAGTACGGGATACCTGAGCACCACCGAAAGAACGGTTGTCCAGTGTACCGCCGTATTCGCGGGCGAAAGGAACACCTTGTGCAACGCATTGGTCGATAATATTGTTGGATACTTCAGCCAGACGGTAAACGTTGGCTTCGCGGGCACGGTAGTCGCCACCCTTTACTGTATCGTAGAACAGACGGTATACAGAGTCACCGTCGTTTGGTAATTCTTAGCAGCATTGATACCACCTTGTGCAGCGATGGAGTGTGCACGGCGCGGAGAGTCCTGGATGCAGAAGTTGAATACTCTGAAACCCATTTCGCCCAGAGAGGCGGCAGCACTGGCACCGGCAAGTCCGGTTCCTACTACGATGATGTCCAGACGACGTTTGTTGGCAGGGTTTACTAATTTTTGGTGAGCCTTATAATTGGTCCATTTCTCAGCCACCGGTCCTTCCGGTATTTTAGAATCTATCTTAGTCATAATGCAATTTACAATTTAGTCATTTACAATTTGAATTTAGCAAGCGCCGCACAATGATTTTGCAAAGAATACGACAACTACCAGAGCGAAGCAGAGGACAACGATAGTAGAATAGATGTTGGAGATACATTTCCAACGGTTAATCCATACTTTGTTGTTCCAGCCCAAAGACTGCATGGAGCTCCAGAAACCGTGAGTGAGGTGGAACCACAATGCGCCCAGCCAAACGAGGTAAAGCACTACGAATACCGGATTGCTGAAGGTGTTTTGAATGTGATAGACACCGTTGGCTGCATATGCCAGCGTGAGGGTGTCGGCATGCATGCCCATGTTGTGCATCAACTCGGGAAGCTGCATTTTAGCCCAGAAGTTTACCAGGTGCAGGCCCAAACCCACGATTACGATGATACCCAGTACGAGCATGTTCTGAGAAGCCCATTCCACAGTCTTGGGCTTTTCCGTAACGGCATAGCGTTCGCTACCACGTGCCTTACGGTTCTGCATAGTCAGCCAGAAAGCGTAGATGATGTGGATGATGAATAAGGCAGCCAGACCTACCGTAGCCACCAATGCGTACCAGTTTGCTCCCAGGAACTCACAAACCATGTTGTAGCCATTAGCCGAGACTAATGCAACCAGGTTCATCGCCATGTGAAATGTCAGAAACAGGACAAGGGCGATACCGGTAACGCTCATCACCACTTTCCTTCCTACAGATGAATTACTTAACCACATAAATGATTGAATTTAAGTTATTTAATAGTTTGAAAATTTGTTCTATCAGGATACTTCTGTAAATGTTTCGCAAAAATAGGAGAAATCCAGCGATAAAGCAAGCGATTAAAGAAATAATTCCGTAATCCGGCAGAATGCGAAGTTTGCGGACAAGTAAAAGGTTTACTCGTCCTCCTGGTCTTTGCCTTGCTCTTTGCATATGATGGAAATCTTTTCTCCGTTTGCCAAGCGTTTTCTCAGGGCGCGAGGCGTGTCTCCGAAAGAGTCTTTGCAGAAGTGGGCAAAGTGGGATAGGGAATCAAAGCCATAGCGGGCGCTGATGATTGAAATGCGTTGTTTGGTGTATTGCAGGTCGTTCAGAATTCCTTCACGTTTCTTGTCCAGAATCCATTCATAGACCGGGACCCCATACATATTTTTAAACAGACGGCGGAATGTGGTAGTGGTATATCCGCCGAGGTGGGCAAACTCTTCCACATTCTTCACCTTGTCGTAGTTCTGCATGACGAAATATTGGAAGCTTTCCGTATAAGTGCTGATGGGGTAGAAGAATGTACTGATTTGGTGTAGCGGATAGTAGCATGTCAATATGTATACCAATTCCTGGCATTTCATTTCAATGTATTTGCTGCACGCATAGGGTTGCTCGTTGAGGTAGCAGGCAAGGCTTTTCAGGAGCCCTTCGAGCATGGAAATCGCGGTAAGCGGGGTATAAGTCAAGGGGGCTTCCGAGCGTTTCAGTATCTCCTTGTAGCGCTCTTCGCAAATCAGAGGAAGCTCGGTGAACCAATAGACAATATATTCCACTTCGGTCAAAGCCAGGAGTTCTACTTTGGAGCCGATGGCTTGCAAGATGAGCTGGCGGCTTTGGAGAGTGGTGCCCGGATATTCGTCACTGTTTACAAGTAATTCACCTTTCAGCATAAATATCATGCAGTTCTGTGTGCACTTTTCAGCAGAGAAATGTTGTCCCTTGGGGTAGTGGCGGTAAACCAATACTCCTTCTGATTTTTGGGGACATACCATACAATCAATCTGTCGGTTGCAGCAAGTTTCCAGTCTCATGAAATGATTAGCGAATTATTATAAATGTGGCAACAAAGATAGAATTTTTTTGTGAAAACTCTATCTATTTGTCCTATCTTTGCGTCAAACTAATATAAAGGACTTATGAAAAAGGCTATTTTTTTTGTATATTTTATCTGCCTTGTTGTATCCGGTCTTTCGGCACAGAATTGGGATATTAACACTTTGCACCGGGTTAACAGTTGGGATGGCAAGTTTGTCCGTAACTATAATAAGATAATTTCACGTTCGGAGCCCTATGTTGCTGTCGGTGTTCCGGTGGCGATGGCGGTTGCCGCTTGGATAAAACATGATAAGGGTTTGCTGAAAGATGCGGTCTACGTAGGTACAAGTGTAGCGGGGGCTTTTGTTGTGACTTATGGAATGAAATATCTGGTGGACCGTGAGCGTCCTTATGATAAATATCCCGACAGAGTGCATGCATATAGCCATGAAGGCAGCCCGTCTTTTCCTTCCGGACATACGGCGACGGCTTTTGCCCTTGCCACCTCGCTCAGTGTAAAGTATCCTAAATGGTATGTGATAGCTCCGTCTGCCCTGTGGGCTTGTTCCGTGGGAGTTTCCCGTATGAACGAGGGAGTGCATTATCCGTCGGATGTGTTGGCGGGGGCTGCAATCGGTGCTGGATGTGCTGTGGTCAACATCTACGTCAACAAGTGGCTGAATAAGTGGCTGTTCGGAGAATGATTTTAGGCGCGAATTACGCGGAATTAGATAAACTAAATCCGCATAATCCGCGCCTAAGTTTGTTTCAAGTCGGCTATTGGATAATAGTGCTGTAGATGCCTTCGTTCAGCACTTTTAGAGCTTGCTGCACGCTCTGGTTCGTGCTGTTCATCACCTGGAAGTATTCGTTCATGTCCCATAGGTCACGGGCTATCAAGGCTTTAAGTTGTGTCTTGATGAGCGGTAGGGATTGGTTGTACTGTTTCTCGTCAAACTTGATTTTCTCTTTGTCGGCAAGCGTACGTATTTCGGCAAGGAAGTTATCGTCTATCTCGAACTTCTCGTTGAAGGCTTCGAATTTCTTGTATTTGTTCTGCAACTCCTTCCGGTGCTTCTCGATGTAGCCGGTAGTGGCTTTGATAACCACGCCTTTGGCTACGAGGTTGCGGTGATAGTCTGTGTACTGGGTAGTGTCGATGGGGACGAAGAAGTCGGGCATGATACCTCCACCTCCGTAAACGGTACGTCCCATACGCTTGGTCTGTGCTTTCAGGGAGTCGGCAAAATGGATACTGTCCGCATGAATCATTTCTCCATGATTGAAGCGGTCTATCAGTTCCTGGTTATACTTATCCTGACTGTTCTCGCCGGTTAGGCGGCCGTCGAGGTTGGCAGTGCTGTCGTAAGGCTTCTGGATACAACGGCCCGAAGGAGTATAGTAGCGGGCGATAGTGAGGCGAATCATGGAACCGTCCGGCAGGTCGATAGGACGCTGTACCAATCCCTTGCCGAAGGTGCGGCGTCCTACTACCACGCCTCTGTCCCAGTCCTGGATGGCTCCGGTCACGATTTCACTGGCAGAAGCGGAGTACTCGTCCACCAATATGATGAGACGGCCGTTCTTGAAGTTGCCCGTACCTTTGGCAAAGAAATCACTGCGGCGTGCGGCCCTTCCTTCGGTGTAGACGATGAGTTCTTTTTGCTTCAGAAATTCGTTGGCAAGGTCGATGGCGGCATTCAGATACCCTCCTCCATTTCCTTGCAGGTCGAGGATGAGTCTTTCATCCTTTCTTTTGCAGGCTTTTCAGGCTTCTGCAAACTCTTCGGCGGTGGTTGCCCCGAAGCGGTTGATACGGATATAGCCGGTTTTGGGTTGTATCATGTAAGATGCGTCCAGGCTGAGGATGGGAATTTTGTCACGCTTCACGGTGAAGTACAGCTGGTCGTCCACGCCACGGCGCACGATGGTGAGTTTCACTTCCGAGTCTTTCGGTCCGCGCAGGCGGCTCATAATATCTTCCGTGCTCATTTTTACTCCGGCAATGGCGCTGTCATTGACGGCTACGATACGGTCGCCGGCAAGGATGCCCACCTTCTCGGAAGGTCCGTTGCTCACGGGTTGTATCACAAGCAGGGTATCTTCTATCATCTGAAACTGTACGCCGATGCCCTCGAAATTGCCTTGCAACGGCTCGTTCATCTTCTTCACTTCTTCGGCGTTGTTGTAGGTGGAGTGCGGGTCGAGTTGTGCCAGCATCTTGATGATGGCTTCTTCCACCAGCTTGTCTTCATCCACCTTGTCCACATAAAGGTTGGTGATGGCAAACTCTGCCATTTGCAGTTTGCGCAGGGCTTCATTGTTCGGCTTTTGCGCTTGTGCCGTCACCGCGCATATACATATTATAATAGTAAATAGTTTTTTCATCATTTCCATTTTAATCCCTAATCCTTTATCCTTAATCCCTAATCTCCATTCCCTCCGGTATGAACATGCTTATGTCCTTGCCGTATTGCAGCAGTTCGCGCACGGTGGTGGAACTGACGCAGGTAAGTTCCGGCTCGGTGAAGAGCAGGATGGTTTCTATGCCGGTCAGTTTGCGGTTGATGTCGGCAATGGTTTCCTCGTATTCGAAATCCTTCACGGTGCGTATGCCGCGTATTATCAGACTGGCATCTACCTGCCGGGCAAAGTCGATAGTCAGGCAGTCATAGGACTGCACAATGATGCGCGGCTCGTTCCGGTAGTAGTCTCGTATCATTTGTTCGCGCTTTTCCAAGGGGAAATACGTATTCTTATTTTCATTGATGCCGATGCCTATGACGATTTCGTCTATAAAAGTCAGTGCACGGCTCACTACCGAAGAGTGTCCGATAGTAAACGGGTCGAATGTTCCCGGAAAGATAGCTCTTCTCATGATGCCAAATCTTCTTCTATAACCAAGTTGTTGATAATAAAGTTTTGTCGTTCCATGGTATTCTTACCCATGTAGAATTCCAGCAGCTCTTTTACGAGGTCTGTCTTGCGCAGGGACACTTGTTCCAGACGCATATCCTTGCCGATAAAATGCTTGAACTCGTCGGGCGAGATTTCTCCCAGACTTTGAATCGGGTGATTTCGGGGTTGGGACCCAGTTCTTCAATGGCTTTCACACGTTCCTCCTCTGTATAGCAATAACTTGTCTTCTTTTTGTTGCGCACGCGAAAGAGAGGGGTTTGCAGGATATATACATGCCCTTTCTTTATCAGGTCGGGGAAGAACTGCAGGAAGAAGGTGATGATGAGCAGGCGGATGTGCATGCCGTCCACATCGGCATCGGTAGCTACGATGACTTTGTTGTAGCGCAGTGTCTCTATGCCGTCTTCTATATTCAAGGCTGCTTGAAGCAAGTTGAATTCTTCGTTTTCATAAACTACTTTCTTGGTGAGTCCGTAGGAATTTAGCGGTTTACCACGCAGGCTGAATACTGCTTGGGTATTCACGTCGCGGCTCTTGGTGATGGAACCGCTGGCAGAGTCTCCCTCGGTAATGAAGATGCAGGATTCGGTTTCCTGGTCTTTGCCTTTACCGTCACTCAAGTGGTAGCGGCAGTCGCGCAGCTTGCGGTTGTGCAGGTTGGCTTTCTTGGCGCGTTCGCGTGCCAGCTTGGTGACGCCGGCAATGGCTTTGCGCTCTTTCTCGGAGTCTTGTATCTTTTGCAGCATCACTTCGGCCACAAGCGGGTTCTTGTGGAGGTAGTTGTCCACTTCCGTCTTGATGAAGTCTCCTACGTATTTGTTCACCGTGGGGCCGGCGGGCTTGTGTTCCTGCGGCGCGGCAGGCCACATGTTGTTGCTGCCCAGTTTCGTTTTGGTCTGGCTCTCGAACATGGGTTCCTCCACGTCGATGGCAATGGCGGCTACCAGTCCGTTGCGGATGTCGGCATATTCCTGGTTCTTGTTGTAGAACTCCTTGATGGTACGGGCAATGTGTTCCTTCAAGGCAGTCTGGTGTGTGCCGCCTTGGGTGGTGTGTTGCCCGTTGACAAAGGAGTAGTACTCTTCGCCGTATTGGTTGGTGTGTGTGAAGGCAATCTCGATGTCCTCTCCTTTCAGGTGGATGATGTCGTAAAGGCCTTCGCTGGTCATGTTGTCTTTCAGCAAGTCCTCCAGCCGTGGCGGGAAACGATGCGCTGGCCGTTGTAAATGAAGGTGAGGCCCGTATTCAGGTAGGTGTAGTTGCGCAGCAGGGTTTCTACGAACTGGTTCTGGAAGGAATAGTTCAGGAAGAGTGTGGCGTCCGGTTCGAAGAAGATATAGGTTCCGCTTTCTTCTGTCGAGTCTTCGGTCACATCACTCAACAGCGTTCCTTTCTCGAAGATGGCGGTACGTACTTTGCCGTCGCGGTAACTGCGTACCTCGAAACGGCTACTCAGCGCATTGACCGCCTTGATGCCCACGCCGTTCAGTCCGACACTTTTCTTGAAAGCCTTCGAGTCATATTTACCCCCGGTATTCAGTTTGCTGACCGCCTCTACCAGTTTGCCTTGCGGAATGCCTCGTCCATAGTCGCGTACGCTGACACGCAGACTGTCTTCTATAGTCACTTCTATACGCTTTCCGGCACCCATCTTGAACTCGTCGATGCTGTTGTCCATCACTTCTTTCAGCAACACATAGATGCCGTCATCGTTCTGTGAGCCGTCGCCCAGACGGCCTATGTACATACCGGAACGGACACGGATATGCTCCATGTCGTCCAGGTGGCGGATGTTGTCGTCGGTATATTCCACGCTGGAAACGGGGCTCTCTGTGATATTGTTGTCTGCTTCTTCCAGCGGCAGGGTCATATTGTTGTTATCTTCCATAAGTACGTTATTCCTTCATATTGCGCATTGCGACAAAGGTAATGAGAAATTCGGGGGTTCGCAAAAAAATAATGTCTTTTATGGACTTCTGACAAGCTTATATTCTGGATTTAGAACTTATTTTATTCCTTTCACAAAGCATCTTCTCCGTTTATGCTGTTCCGTCTTGAAGTACTCCCACTGCGCTTGCACCTTGCCGTTCAGCTCCAGCTCCGGATTACTCTCGGCATACTCGAAACCAAGTTGCTGATAGACGGGGATAAGGTCGGAGAACAACAATGCATTTACCCCCTTGTTCTGATACTCCGGTTTCACGGCAACCAGCAGCAAATCGAGCATCTTGGGATATTTCTTCAAGAAGATGGTCTTGGCCAGGTGATACCAACCCATAGGAAGCAGGCGCCCGTGGGCTTTTTGCAACGCTTCGGCGAGTGACGGCATGGAAATGCCTACGGCAAGCAGCTGGTCATCGGCATCGGTAATCAATGTCACCATGCGTAGGTCGAGGATGGGCAGGTACATCTTGACGTATTGGTCAATCTGCCGTTGGCTCAGTGCAGAATAGCCATAGAGTGGCTGATAGGCTTCGTTCATCAGTTCGAAGATGGCCTGACCGTAGTCTTGGGCAATCTTCTTGGCAGATGTGTATTTCTTTACCTTGAGGTTATACTTGCGCTGGATGAGGTCGGAGATGCGCTTGTGCTTGTCGGGTATGGCGTCGGGAATGTAGATTTTGTACTCCACCCAATCGGCATCCTTCTCAAAGCCATGCGTTCCAGATGTTGCGGATAGTAGGGATAGTTATAAATGGTGGCCATGGTGCTGAGCTGGTCGAATCCTTCGATGAGCATACCTTCGGCATCGAAATCTGTGAATCCCAGCGGGCCTTGTATATGTGTCATTCCCCGTTCTTTTCCCCATTCTTCCACGGTGCGAATCAGGGCATCGGAGACTTCCGCATCATCGATGAAGTCTATCCAGCCGAAGCGGACTTCCTTTTTGTTCCAGGTTTGGTTTGCCTTGTGGTTGATGATGGCAGCTACACGTCCTACGATTTTACCTTCCCGATAAGCCAGGAAATAGTCGGCTTCACAAAATTCGAATGCAGCGTTTTTCTTCTTGTTGAAGGTGTTGAGCATGTCATCGAAAAGGTCGGGGACGGAATAAGGGTTGTTTTTGTATAGCAGGTAGTTGAAACGGATAAAGCGCTCCAGTTCCCGTCTTGTGGTTACTTTCTTGATTGTAATTGCCATAGTTGTTCAATATTGAGACCACAAAGGTAATGCAAACTGAGAGCAGAACAAAATAAGCTTGCTTATTTTTTATGCCGAGGTACAGCTTGCCTTATTTAAAAATACGTGATAATCTTTAAAATACCGCGTAGGGTGTTTGTAAATTTGCTGTTAGAGGTTGTATATCAGTACCGCTGTGTAGGCAATGTAGCAGAGAATCAGAATGCTTCCTTCCACCCGGGTGATGATGCGTTTCCCGAAAAAGATACCGAACAGCCAAAGCAGGATGCTGGACCTACGAGTACCCACAAATCGAAATTGGTGATGCCCGTCAGACGCAGTGGAGTGATGGAGGCCGAACAACCCAGTACGAAGAATATATTGAAGAGATTACTTCCGATGACGTTTCCGATGGCTATTTCGGGGCTTTTCTTCAAGGCGGCTACGATGGAGGTGGCGAGTTCGGGTAATGAAGTGCCGCCTGCTACGAGCGTGAGACCGATGATGGATTCGCTGACACCCAATCCGCGGGCTATGCCGCTGGCACCGTCTACAAAGAAATTACCTCCGATGATGAGCCGGCAAGTCCGCCGAGAATGTATAGGGCGGACTTCCACGCGGGTAACAGCCTGATTTCGTCTTCTTCCTGTAAGTGCTCCTTTTCCGGTTCCTTCATACTTCCATCCCTTTTTGCAATGGCAAAAGTATAACTCAGGAAAATGGTAAAGAAGCATAGCAGCAATAGGCCGTCGGTGATGCTGAGTATGTTCTCCCCACTGCTGTCCAGTAAGACGTCGTTGGCACAAATCAGCAGGGCGAAGGATGAAAGGATGCAAAGGGGGATTTCGCGTTTCAGTGTGTTACGGGTAATGGCTATCGGGGCAAAAAGGGCCGTACAACCCACAATCATCAGGGTATTGAACGTATTGCTTCCCACCACATTGCCAATGGCAATGTCTGCACTGCCTTTGAGAGCAGAGGATATGCTGACGGTGAGTTCCGGTGCGGAAGTGCCGAAGGCAACAATGGTAAGCCCGATGACGATGGACGGTATATGGAAACGTTTGGCAACGGATGCGGCACCGTCTGTCAAGCCATTGGCACCCAGAAGAATGAGGAGCAGTCCTCCGACAAGAAACAATATATCCATAGGTATGTCAATTTTGAGTACAAAGATAGTGCAAACCGGATACAGAACTTTCATGTTTGCATGAAAAAGTTATGTCGATTAGAGTAGGAAGTTAAAAACATTCCGTATGTTTGAAGCATTTATTGGGTATATTTGCATAATTAAAGAATCAAATCAAGAAGTTTATATATGAAGGTTATCCGTGCTTTCTGTCTTTGTTGGCTGTTGATGCTGGCAGACGGAGTGTCAGCTCAGTTGGTAGATAAAGTGCTCAGTGTTTTAGGTGAGGATAGTGTGGGGAGTGTCACAGTGGCAAGGACTGACTCCGATTCGATTCAGTTGTCGCTTGTCCGGCAGGAGTTGGAAACAGCCCGGCTGAATGAGGCGAACCTGCGGATGGAAATGGAGCAGATGAAGTTGGCGGGCTATGCGGCCGATTCGGTGAAGCTGGCATTGCAGAAACAACGCATTGATTCGTTGCGGACGGTGACACCGGGTATTCCGGTGGTGGTGGAGAAGGACACTTTGTTCTATCTGTATGCCAAGCGTGGAGGCATACGCCCCAACAGCGAGCCAAAGATGTAAGCAACGTCATCGAAGCATTGGGCACGCGTTTCAATCTGCGTCCGGACTCTGTTTATTTAGAGAGTACGGATATTGTTACAGACTTGATGTATGGCGAAAAGGTCATCATTTCCTTTACCGATCAGGATGCTTTGTGGGAAAACTGTACCCGCGACCAGCTGGCCGCCAACAAGAGGCATGTCGTGGTGGACAAACTGAAAGCCATGCAGAAGGAGCATAGCTTGTGGCAGTTGGGTAAGCGTATCTTGTACTTTATCCTGGTGCTTGTGGGACAGTTCTTCTTGTTCAAGTTTACCAACTGGCTGTTCAGAAAACTCAAACTACGCATTCAGAAGCTGAAGGATACCAAGCTGAAACCGATCTCTATTCAGGATTATGAATTGCTGGATACGCAGAAGCAGGTCAACCTGCTGGTGTTTGTTGCCAACCTGGTGCGTTATGTAGTCATGCTGTTGCAGTTGCTGCTGACGGTTCCGTTATTATTCTCCATTTTCCCTCAGACCAAGAGCTTGGCTTATACATTATTCTCCTACATCTGGAATCCTATAAAGGTCATCTTGAATGGAATAGCCGACTATATACCCAATCTGTTCACTATCTTTGTGATATGCTATGCGGTGAAGTATCTGGTCAGACTGGTGCGTTATCTTGCCAATGAGGTGCAGGCTGAACGGCTGAAGATAAACGGCTTCTATCCGGATTGGGCCATTCCTACCTATCATATTGTGCGCTTCTTGCTTTATGCGTTTATGATTGCCATGATTTACCCTTATCTGCCGGGTTCCAAGTCGGGAGTCTTCCAGGGAATCTCCGTGTTTGTCGGCTTGATTGTTTCGCTCGGTTCCAGTACGGTTATCGGCAATATCATTGCAGGACTGGTCATAACCTACATGCGGCCTTTCAAGCTGGGTGACCGCATCAAGCTGAACGATACTACGGGCAACATCATTGAGAAAACACCGCTCGTCACCCGCATCCGTACTCCGAAGAATGAGGTGGTGACCATTCCGAACTCTTTCATCATGTCTTCCCATACGGTCAATTACAGCCAGTCTGCCCGTGAGTATGGATTGATTATCCATTCGGAGGTCAGTATTGGCTACGATGTTCCGTGGCGGAAGACACATCAGCTGTTGATAGAGGCTGCATTGAATACTCCTGGAGTGATAGATGACCCCCGTCCGTTTGTATTGGAGACTTCCCTTCAGGATTATTATCCGGTTTATCAAGTGAATGCCTATATCAGGGATGCCAACAGCCTTAGCCAGATTTATTCTGATTTGCATCAGAATATCCAGGATGTCTTTAACGAGGCAGGCATCGAAATCATGTCTCCTCACTATATAGCTACGCGTGACGGCAGTGAGACGACCATACCCAAGGATGACTTGCGGAGAAAAAGCAGTAAGGGAGCCGGTTATCGTGCCAGTAAAATCTCTGCAAACGGTACGTAGAACATAAACATCCTCCATTCCTTTGTCTGGAAATCATAAGTTTCGATGAAGTCGCCTTCACGATAGCCTGCAAACTGCACGTAGAGTTTCCTTGTCTGCCCGTCCTTGGAGTAGTACATGGCAGCGGAGCGTACGGCGTTGGGGTAGGTGGCGAAAGGCTCTTTCAAGTTTCCGGCAGTAGTATCCCATAAGCAGAATTGCGTATCTCCACCATTGGCACGGGAAACGATATAGCCTCCTTTGCATTGCAGGCTGTTTGGGTTTTCGGGGGATGGTTCCATAATCCGGAAAGGTATCAAGGCTTCGGCTTTGATGGGGTCGTAGCAGTGCATCTTTTCTTTGGCGATGTCTATCACGACGGGCGAGAAGGTGCCGTCGCCGTTGTTGGCCGAGAGCAGCATGTGGACGTCGGCTATCACGCCCGGATAGCGTGAGAGGGATTCGGGCTTCAGTCCATCCGGTAATGGTATTTCGGGAGTATGTATCGGTGGCATATTCAACCGGGTATATACCGGATAAGAGATGCTACAGTAGGTGAGGAGCTTATCTCCGGCCATTTCCAGGGAAACAGTGTTGTTGAAGTCCGAGCAGATGGTAATTGCGTTACGTTCTACCGGGTTACACCAATAGTGCATGCAGAGGTCGTATCCGTCGATGAAACTACTGCCGTCTTTCTCCCGTATCCCGCAGAGGATGTTGGTGCCGGGGATGTTGGCGGCAAGGCAGAAATCTTCGCCGTCATGGAACTGGATTACTTCCGATATTTCTTGTGTTACCAGGTCGATACGGGTGATGCCGCGGGGAACGGTCGGTGTGTAAATGGCGTGGGAGTTGGTGATACCGTAGAGATATGGTTCTTCGGGGGATTGTCCGTCGGCTACCGAAATCTGGCCGAGAGGCTGAAGCTGTCCTGCCCGTTCCAGGAACATTTCTACCCGTGAGGCGGGCCAGTGTCCGGGGGCAAGGAAAGTAATGCTGTTGGTGGTTTGCTCCGTGGTAACGCGCGTGTGTAGCGTGAATACCCTTCGGGAAAGAGAGGATTGTCGGCTATCGGCCAGTAGATGTCCAATATGATTTGGTCGCCGCTCTGCAAGCCGTCGGCTTTGACGGTCACGGCATCACCGGGATTGAAGGTCTTTCCGGCATCGGATATGGTGATATTGGTCACAAAAGCGGGTTGTTTCTCTTTGTCGTCATCACTGCAAGCGGCAAGTAGCAGGCTGATTAGTAGCAGGAAGTGTATCTTCTTCATCATAGTTATGTATTGACAAATGCAAATATAGGGCTTTTTCTTGTATTCCTGCGGATAGGCTTTGTTTTTGTCGTATGAGATGGAAAAATCCTCCTACGAAACATGGTCTTTTGCTTCGTGGGAGGAAAGTGGTTGTTCGGCAGGGCTTCGGGGGAATGCGCCTGCTTGCGTGCCGGCTTGGATTATTTGCTGCGCGTCACCGTGTGCAATACATTCCCTTTCTTGTCAATCATGCGCAGTTCCAGTGTCTTTTTGCTGGCCGATACAATGGAGAAACCCGGTTCGGGGCTGCAGAATACGGTCCCTTCGATGGGCTTCACCTTGCGGGCGAGCGAACCGGCAGAATTGGTGATATAGTCGATGTCGCTGCCTGCCACGCGTACGTGCTGGAAGTTGTGGATGTGCCCGCAGATGTACATATCCACCTTGTGCTTGCGCAGGATGGGATCGAGACGTGCCTGCATATCCGCGCGTTCGCTCTCGTCCTCGGGGTTTCGGCATAGATGGGATGGTGTCCGGCAACGATAACCCAGTCCTCTTTGGCGGCAGTCAGTACGGAATCTATCCAGGAAAGTTGTTGCTGGTAATCCTGCTTGCAGGCATCGGGATAGGTCTCGCTTTCGTTGCGGTATTTGTCAATCATCGGGGCGGTGTCTACCCAAAGGATGCGGATGGTAGCGCCGTTGTCCTCGAACGTCTTGGTATAATAACGGGCGGGCATGGTCCAGCGGCGGCTGATATTACTGTAGTCGAGCACAGCCTGCGTATTGCCGCGGTATTCGTGGTTGCCCAGCAGGGGGAACCAGTCTATCATCAGCTCCGGGTGGCTGTAAATAAGTTCGTAGTTGGTCATCCAAAGCGGGTCGTTCACGCTACGTACGCCTTCAAAGTGGTGTACATCGCCGGTGGCAAGAACGAATTCGGGGCCTACTTCTTCTGCCATTTGTCCCATCAGTCGGCGATGGGCTTTTGGTCGTAGTAGCCGTTACGGCCGAGGTCGTGGCTACGTAGAAGTTGAACTTCTTGTCGAAGATGGAGTAATCGGTGATTTGGGCAATGGCTGCGTTGCCGAGTAGGGCAATAAACAGTAAAAGGAATATTTTCTTCATTGTCATTATTAAATTGTTGAGTAGTTAATGTTGATAACTTGTTGAGATAGAATTCGTTGTTTAAAAATTAATCTTCACTCCCGCATTCACTTTCACGCCGTAGTATTCTGCCTGCATGGTACGGTCTTTTGTGCCCTGGTAGTAGCGTAGCGGCTGGTTCAGCAGGTTGTTGGCTTCGGCGTAGAAGGTAGTCTTGAACTTCTTTCCGAAGGTATAGCTGGCGTTTACGTCCATATAGTTCACCTTGTCGTAGTAGCGGTCGTAGAAGGTGCTTTCTCCCATTTCGTCGATGAAGTCGGAAGCGAAGTTATAGCTCAGGCGCAGATTCAGACCGCCTTTCTCAAAGTATAGGGAAGCATTTGCGGTATGCTCCGGAGAGCCTGGCATGCTCAAGTCTTTCTCATTCTCGCGGCCTTCGAAGTTGAAGTCTTCCACACGGGAGTGGGTGTAGGTGTACGTTCCGTAGAAACCTACACATTTCAGAGCGGGAGCAATGAAGCTGAAGTCGCGCTGGTAGGACAGCTCTACACCCACCAGGTTGGCGTTGCCCGCATTCTTGGGTTGGGTGAAGCGGGTGTAGGTGTTACCCTGGTATTCGTAGTTGGTGCTCACCTGGTCTACGATGAAGTCGTCTATCTTCTTGTAGAAGATGCCGGCGCTTATCAGACCGATGCTGCGGAAGTAGTAGTCGGCACTCAAGTCGAAGTTGTAGGAGACGGTAGGTTTCAGCTCCGGGTTTCCGATGGTGATTTCGTTGTCGGAACGCTTGATGTTCACACTGGCACGAGGCCGAGTATTTGGGGCGTGACAAGGTTTGGGTAAACGAACCGCGCACTTTGAAGTCATCGTTTACATTCCACTTTACGAGCAGCGACGGCAGGAAGTTGATGTAGCTGTTGCGCTGACGGTCGGTCTTGCTGGTGAGGTCTTCGTCGGCATCGTAGGTGCGTCCCGTATAGGCAAGGTTGGTGTTCTCTATGCGAAGTCCGGTCATCAGTTCCACGTCTTTTGTCAGTTTTTGGTCGAAGCGGAGGTAGCCGGAAGTCACGGTTTCGCGGGCGTTGAAGTTTCCGGCAAGTTCTTCCTGCACCTGCTCTTTCTCAAAGAGGGAAGCGTTGTTCAAGTCTAAAGAGCCGGTGTATTCCTTGCTGGCGTAGATACCTGCCTGATATTTGTTGTTGGGCATGAAGTTCTTGTTGGTCTGGTCCACTGTATTTGCCAGGCTGTTCGTCATGAAGGCATCCTCGTCCAGAGGAGAGTATTCGTAGAAGTCCACTTCTTTATCCTTGGTCTTGCGCACTACCTTTGCGCCGAACTTCAGCTTGTTGCCGTTCTTGAAGGGAAGTTTGAAGTTGGCGGAGAACTTCAGGTCCTGCTCCTTGATGTCTTCCTGCTGTTCCGTCAGCTCTTTCAGGCTGAATTCATCGTTCAATGTCATGGTAGAGCCTGTTTTGGGGCTGGCAAAGGGTTGGCGTTCGTCGCTCAGGTCCATGTCGAACTTCTGTTTCTTCAGTTGGAAGTCGATGTAGCGTTCGTTGGGACGTTCTTCGCTGGCTTTGGCATAGCTGGCGTGCCAGTCCATGGAGAGGGCGCCGAAGAGGTGTTCGCCGCTGAGGGCAAAGTCCATGGTGCGCTGGCGTTCCAGGCGGGCGTTACGGTTGTCCGGCGTACCGGCTTTGGTCTGTATGCGTACGGTGGCGTTGCCGTCGGGGTCAAGGTCTTTCAGCGTGGTACGGTAGCGGTTCTCCCAGTCGTTGCGGTTGTTGAAGATGCCTTTGAAGGTCAGTTTGTGGTTGGCATTGATGTCCCAGTCCAGTGCGGCGGAGTAGCTTTGGCGTTCGCGGGTGACGTAGTATTGGCGGATTTGGTAGTCGTTGACGTACGTCTTGCCGTTGTCATCCTGCTCCCATACAAATTCGGTGTCGTAGGAACCAGAAGGTGAGTTCTGATAGGAGGCCGATACAATCAAGCCGAGTTTGTCGTTGAAGAAGCGGTCGCCGTAGGTGAAGCCAAGGTTCAGTTGCGCCTTTTCGCTCACCCAGTTGTAGCCGGTTCCGGCGGTGGCGGCAATGGTACGCTTGTAGGGGGAGTTCTTGGTGACGAGGTTGATGCTGCGCCGATGGCGTCGCCGTCCATATCGGCGGTTACTACCTTGTTCACTTCGATGGTCTGAATCATGTCTGCCGGAATGAGGTCGAGCTGTACGTTGCGCGTATCGCCTTCGGCAGAGGGAACGCGGTTGCCGTTGATGGTGACGGAGCTGAGGTCGGCACTCGTGCCCCGCACTTGCCCGAAGCGTGCCTCGCCTTGGTCGTACTGCACGTTGATGCCGGAGATGCGTTTAAGGGCGTCACCGATGTTGGAGTCGGGGAACTTGCTACCTGGTCGGCAGAGACTACATTCGTAATCCCCATGTTGTTTTTCTGTGAGTTGATGGCACGGCGCTGTCCCTGGAAGGCGCCGCCTACCACCACTTCCTGCAACTCCACGCCTTCGTTCAGTACGACGTCTTTTTCCAGTGTACGGCCTGCGGGGATGGTGATTTTCAGTTCTACGGGAGAGTAGCCCACGTAGCTCACCTTTACTGTATAGGTTCCCGGGTCAAGGTTAGAGAAAGTGTAGAAGCCGTTGACGTCGCTCGTCACGCCAGTGTGTAGTTTCTCGATGTAGATGGATGCGCCCGGGAGAGTTTGTTTAGTGGCGTCGATGATGCGTCCACGTACAGTTCCTTGTTTCGTGACATTTGCTTTTTCGTCGGCAATGGCCGTATTGACGGTGGCGGTGAATAGGAGTAAGAATAAGAATGCTCTCAAAATCTGTTTCATACTTGTTATTATCTGTTAATAATCTGCCGCAAAAGTAGAGGGTTGCCGTTACGTGGAGGTTGCGGAGCGTTGAAGAACAGATAACGATTCAGTTACAATGAGGTTACATAAATTCTTGAAGGTAGTACCCTTTCGGCGGTATCTCCCTTTGCCGTCATCTGGCAGACTGATGCTAAAGATGCACGAGATGTGCATCTCGGACTGTATGAGATGTACATATCGAGCAACATGAGATGTACATCTCGTGCAGGGGAAGGTATAGGGGTTGGTGTCTTATCCCGTAGCCTGGCAGCGGATAAGTACCTTCTTCTCGTCTGCCAGAGTAGTGGCAAAGAGATAAGTGCCTCCCCCTTCGGCCAATTTCAGTCGTTTGCGCAGTTCGGCCACGGTGGCGGGGAAGTTGCGCACGGTGAGGTTCGCCTTTTTCTCGGCAGCCAGCATCTCTTTCACTTCTTTCTTGCCGAAGCCGCAGGAGGAGGTAATCCGGAACTTGCGGCCGGGGAAGTCCGGCAGGAAGTGGTCCGAGGTGTAGAGGTGGCTGTTGGGATGCAGTTTTTCCACCTTATACAATGAGGAGAGGCTGCGGAATGCACTGGCTTTCAGCACGGAGGCATTCGGTTCGTAGAGGTATGATTTCAGTTGAGGGGTGTAGGGGCATGCACGCTCCTTCTCCTGCCGGCGGGTGAAGACGAGGGCTTGGGGAGCCGGTACACCGGTGAAGTTGACGCAATGGATGGGGATGTCGTCTGCCGGCACTCCTTCGCCTTGTCCCAGCAAGAGCAGCAGTTCCTTGCATTCGTTGCCCACGGAGACGATGTGTGCCTGGTGGACATGCTTCAAATCGTTCAGGGCAAGGGTGAGGTCGAGCATGGGGGAGAGTTTTACCAGTACGTGTCTTGCCTTGCGCAGCAGCAGTTCTTCGAGGGCGGCTATATCGGGTTCGCAGTCGCCGATGGCTACGGTCTTTCCACGTGTCCGTCGCGGCGGGCAGGGTCTATGAATATACAGTCCACGGGCTCCATCTCTTGCAGATGGCAGACGCTGTCTGCGTGGCAGACGGAGATGTGGTTCAGGCCGAGGACAGGGAAGTTGTGCGCGGCTATCTGGCAGAGGGTTTCCTGGCGCTCGACGTAAGTGGCATGCCCGAAGCGGGAGGAGAGATAGGCGCAGTCGATGCCGAACCTCCGGTGAGGTCGGTAAAGGTGCCGGCTGATGCGGGGGTACTGTCCTGCGCGGGATGTTCTTGTTCTGTATGTAGCAGGTTAGTTATAATCTCCGCTTTATACTGTGCCGTTGCTTGGGAGGAGCATTGTTCCAGAGAAAGGTGGGCGGGGTAGAGTATATGCTCGTTCTCGGCCCATGCGGGTATCTTCTCTTTGGCAATCTGCCAGCCGGAAATCTGTGTGATGGCGGCGGGCATGTCTACCGAAGGGTAGCGGCGTGCCTGCAAGGCAAGGCTGCGCACGTCGTCGCAGCGATGCTCGCGGATGAAGCGGAGGGTGTCTTGGGATAAAGGCATGGCTTGGCTTATTTATTCTGATGCAAAGTTATCTCAAAAAGGACAAAGTGGGGCATAAATTCGCAGCTTTCTGTCTGATTATTTTTCAGACACAGATGACGCTGATAATACAGATTAAGAATATTAAAAATCCGCGTCATCTGCGTCATCCGCGTCAAAGCGATAGCAAATTTAAGTTTCCGGACAAGCTGGGGGTGAGAGTTAAGGGATGACCCGGTATCGCTCCTTTGCCGTCTGCCTGCTGACGCGGTTGAAGTGCCACCATTCACTGGGTAGCGGGTGGAATCCGGCTTCTTTCATTACCTGCCGGAGCAGCAGCCGGTTTTCACGTTCTTGTTCTGTCAGCTTGCCTTGTGCCACGAGCACGGCTTCTTCTGTGATGTGGGCTTCTCTGCCAGATGGTCTACCGGGGTGCCCATGGGCAGAGGGAGGCCTTTGTCGTCGAGTATGCTGATGTCCACCGCCAATCCGTAGTTGTGCAGCCCGCCGCCGCGTGAGGGGTTGGAGACATAGATGTATTTGGAGGTTCCTTTCACTACGTCCCACATCTTCTGTTGTACGGACAAGGGGCGCGCTGCGTCGTAGACGATGAGGCTGTAGCCGGGGTACTGTTCTTTCAGCAGGCGTTGTGCCCGCTTCAGACTTTTCATGGCATCGGGGTGCAGGTAGGCTTCTTTCAGGTCTTCGTACAATAGGGTTCCGGTGAAGTTGTCGGCACGGGTGTACATCAAGTCGATGGCGATGCTGCTGTCCGCTTCGGCGATGTTGACGAAACCGAGGGAGTCCAGGTAGCGGGCTGTCCGGCTTTTAGCCGGAGCCGGAGGGACGGGTGCCGCTATGGTGTCGGCGTACGGATGGTGGTCTCCGTATCCGGGTCTTGTGTCTGCTTTGGCGCTTGTTTTCTGCTACAACCGCATAGTGAGCAGCCAAGCAGTAGATATAACAAGTAAAAGAAATATCGTTCCATCTTACAAGGCATTCTTGGCGGTAAGGATTGATTTCATCAAGCTATGTCCGAACTGACTTCTCCCTGCATCAAGTATTTGTTTTTCCGTTGGCAGGTGGCTTCGTAAATCTCCTTTGCTTTTGCTGTGTCCTTGTCCCGGTAGAGTGCCAGGGCGCAGAGCAGCCGCTGTTTGGAAGACGTCACATCCTTATATTGCCGGATGTAGGTATCCAGCTCATCGGTATATAATTCTTCTGCCCGTGCGGTCCTCTTTGTCACCAATGCGGTGAAGAGCAGCTCGCAAGCGGTTTCCTTTATCAAAAGCCCGATGACTTCGTGCCGGTGGCTCATTATTTTCTCAAATGCATTGTAGGCGGCTTCCCATTCTTCGCAGTCGAGCAGGCGCGAGGCGCTCATCAAGGCTATGGTGACCTGCAGGGCATCTTTGTAGTTGATGTCTTCCGTTTGGCTGAACCATTCGGCAGGCATGTCCTTAGGACGCATGCCTCTTGCACCAGTGCGTTGATGCGCAGCTGGGTGACCAGTGCCTGCTTGCTCTTGCTGTCCTTGAGAAGCAGGCGCATGTTGTCGGCATCATTGCCGATGCCGCCCATCTTCATGGGGATGCCGTTCATCCCTGCAAGGAGAATGCCAATTAGAGAGAGCATCAGAAGGAAGAATTTCAGCAGGTAAGGCAGCCCGTCTACGGTCAGCAGGGGGAGGAAGGCAAGGATGGCGGTCAGCAGGTTGGCAAGCACTCCACCCAGGTTGTACAAGGTGGTTGGGATATCTTCAAGAGGCCTTTCGGGTGGGGTAAGCAGGCATTGGCCTCCCGTTCCGGCAAGGCTGAAACGCTTGATGCATAATTTCCCGTCTTTCCGTATGAAGGTAAGGTTGAAGATGCGGAAGGAGACGAAGCGGTAGTCGGTTGCCAGTCCGCAGACAAGATGCCCGCCTTCGTGCAGAAGCACTTGCAGGAAGATGGAGAACAGCAGAATCAGTATGGCTAACAAGGAAACTCCTACTGTCTCCAGCATGCCGGTTTCGGCAAACTTGCTGTGTAAACCGTCGAACGAGTCTCCCAAAACCAGGACTCTTACACCTATTATTCCTACAAAGCCGATGCATGCCCCGACCATGAATCCTCCGGCCAATTTAAATACTTTCTTCATCCTGATATCTTGATAAATGTGTTTGCCGGCAAGGTAAAGGATTTTATCTGAAATGCAACAGCTTGCCCCATGTATCATAAAAAGAAAGAGATTGTGATTGCCACAACCTCTTTCCGTCACCTAAACCCACTACGCAGGCTACAGATAGGGAATTATAGTAATATAGATACCCGTAATGATGGCTTCTTGCTTTTCTGTCCTTATCTTAGGGTATACTTTCCCAAATCTTTGTTATGTTCGTAATATTTCCGAGTATATCCTATAGATTCCATCTTCTCTTTATTGACAGTTTAATAATCTGCATTTTCGAATTCCACAATATGAGGCAGTATTGGAAATCGGTTATCATGATGCTGGTTTATTCTGTGCTTTTATCAGTAACCAACTACTGACTCGCTTTTTCAATATTTTTGCATATGATAGTTGCGTTCTTGGTATACTCTTTGTCAATCCCATTATGCTGGCAATGGTCGTTTTAAATTTCGAACATTCTGCTCCGTGCCAGCATGCAGGCCCCAACTACTCCAGCCTTGTCTTTTAGCTTGGAAACAGTCACCGTGGCGTCTTTGTTGACCAGATTCAATGAGTATTTCCTTATTGCCGTTTTGATTGGCTGCACTATATAGTCTCCTGTTGATGATAGTGTACCCCCGATTATTACTAGTTCCGGATTGAATATGCTTATTAATCCAGCTATTTGCCTTCCCAGTTTTTGGCCTATTTCTTCCACTATCTCAATGCATAGCAAGTCCTCTTTATTGACTGCGGTGATGATTTCATCCAAGGTGGGCGGATTTTCTGCAGTCCGTTTTGATAGTATGGAACTTTCTCCGCTACCGATTCTTTCCAACAGGATGCGGTGTAGTGCCGATCCTGAGGCTTCCGTTTCCAGGCATCCTTTTTTGCCGCAGTGGCACAGTATTTCATTATCGAAAACATTGACATGCCCGAATTCTCCGGAAAATCCAGATTTTCCCGTGTATACCTTCCCGTCTATGATGATGCCGATTCCGAGTCCCCAGCTTATGTTGACAAAAATGATGTCTTTTTCCCCTTTGACGCATCCTTGCATATGCTCTCCATAGGTCATGGCCCTTGTGTCGTTGTCTATGCAGACCGGGTACCCTATTTTTTCATTCAATACATCCGCCAAAGGACGCTCTGAAAAGTTGAACATGCTGAAACTATATCCTGATTCCGGATTTACTCTTCCGGAGATGTTGATGCAGATGTTCATTATCTTCTTGTCGTTGATTTCCGTTCCCTTTATGAAGTTTCGGATGAGTGCACACAGTTCTTCCAAAGCTTCCTGTGTATTTTCGAACTTGTATGGTATGTTCATCTTGATTTCCACCATATCCCCCTTGAAATTGATCAGTCCGATGTTTATGGCAAATTTCTTAATGTCCACTCCAATGAAGTATCCTGATTCCGGGTTGAGTCCGTATAGGCTTGGATGGCGGCCGCTACTGGTCTCCAGTTTCCCATAGTCGTTTATATAGTTGTCCTCACACATCTCATTGATGAATTTGGTGATTGTGGGTACACTTAAATCTAGTTCTCTGGCTAAGTCGGTAATGGTGGAACTCCCATTATATATATAATGTGTGATAATTCTCTTTTTCAAGAGTGCATTCTTACTTCCAGTTTCCATTTCTTTTAATAAATTCTGCTTCATAAGTATTTATTTTTAATTATTCGTTTTGTTTTTATGTTACATGTTAGTATATATGGCAATTAGATTAATTGTAATTTGCGTTTTGCTTAGTATTTTGCAAATTATTTAGTATCTCATGCTTAATATATGTTAATTATGAGGTATATATTAATTAAATACTTTATTAAGTATTGCAAAGATAATAAATATATCTATATTTGCGAGGTAATTATTGAATAATAATAACTAATATTTGCAGTAGATAAAAAATGAAAGAAATTTTTCATTGTGGAATATGTATTCAATAGGCTTTAATATATAATGGTTGATCTTAATTTTATTAATGATGAAAACACGCAGGGATTTTCTTAAAAAGGCAGCTTTGTTTGGCGCATCTGCATTTACAGCCCCTTCATTGCTGGGGCAGGAGAGGGAAGAGGCTTGCTTTTTTTCTCCGGAATCTACTTCTTCTATGCTTGTTCCTATGGGTGATGCTCTTAAAATTACCGGTACATTTTAGATGAGGTATCTCATGATATTCCTCATCAGAATTGGGGAGAAGGAGAATGGGATCGGGATTTCCGGTATATGCGGGATATTGGGATTGATACGGTTATTATGATTCGTTCCGGTTATCGTAAATTCATTACTTATCCTTCGAAACACTTGTTAAGCAAGGGTTGTTATATGCCTTCTGTTGATTTGTTGGATATGTTTCTTCGACTGGCAGAAAAATATCGTATGAAGTTTTATTTTGGTTTATATGACTCGGGTAAGTATTGGGATACCGGTGATTTGTCATGGGAGATTGAGGATAATAAGTATGTGATTGATGAAGTGTGGGACAAGTACGGTAAAAAATATGAGAGTTTTGGTGGCTGGTATATCAGTGGCGAAATAAGCCGTAAGACGAAAGGTGCTATTGATGCTTTCATACAATGGGTAAGCAATGCAAAGATGTATCCGGAGGTTTGCCAACTTTTATTTCTCCATGGATTGATGGGAAAAAAGCTGTTATGGGAACGGGTAAGCTGACAAAAGAGGATGCAGTTTCTGTCCAGGAACATGAAAGAGAATGGAATGAGATTTTTGATGGTATTCATGATGTGGTTGATGCTTGTGCTTTCCAAGATGGACATATTGATTATGATGAACTGGATGCTTTCTTTGCTGTAAATAAAAAATTAGCAGATAAATATGGTATGCAGTGTTGGACAAATGCTGAAACTTTTGACCGTGATATGCCCATTGATTTCTTGCCTATTAAGTTTGATAAGTTGCGTATGAAATTGGAAGCTGCCAAACGGGCAGGTTATGACAAAGCTATCACTTTTGAATTTTCTCATTTTATGAGTCCGCAATCGGCGTATTTGCAGGCAGGGCATTTATATAATAGGTATAAAGAATATTTTAATATAAGATGACATGAAAAACATAATAAGACAGTTATTGGTATTTTTTGTTTTTGTCGTCAGCTTAAATTTGGCGGCACAAACTCTACCTGTTATAACGGGACAGGTTAAATGTCAGGGACGTGGAGTTGCGAATGTAGTGGTTACAAATGGTTTCGATTGTGTTTCGACCGATGTTGCCGGCAAATATACTATTCCTTATCATCGTGATGCCCGTTTTGTATATGTTACTACTCCAGCAGGTTATTTGCCCCAACGGGATGGTAGCCTCCCTTTGTTTTATCAACGCATTACTAAAGGGACTTCTGTATATGATTTTTCTTTAGTCAAAAATTCTAAGAATGATGACAAGCATCTTTTCTTGGTTCAGGCCGATGTTCAGCTTGGAAAAGACGAAGATGTTACTGCTTATTCAGAATATCTGAGGGATGTGAAGGAATTTGTCGACAATGTTCGAAATATGATTTATTTATGCTGGATTGTGGTGATATTGTAGGTAATGCCTTGTCGCTTTTTTCCTCATATAAAAAGCATCGGACGTGTTGGATGTCCCTATGTATCGAGTGATTGGAAATCATGATATGGAATATGGAGTACGTTCTTACGAGCATTCGTATAAATCCTATGAAGAGAATTTCGGCCCTATTTATTATTCCTTTAACCGTGGAAAGGCTCATTATATCGTGCTTGATAACTGTTACTATATCAATAGGCATTACCGCTACATCGGTTATATTGATGAGCGTACTTTGCAATGGATTGAGAAGGATTTGGCCTTTGTGCCGAAGGACCATTTGGTGTTTGTTTCCATGCATATCCCTTCCAGTTCTACTAAGGAGCTGGAATTTAATGCGCTACTTCCTGATGAGACCAGTAATGCTTCAAGCTTGTATGACCTCTTGAAAGGGTACGAGGCACATTTGCTGACTGGTCATACCCATAACAACGGTAATGTTGTATTCAATGATAGCTTGATGGAACATAACACAGCAGCTGTATGCGGTACTTTTTGGAAGGCTGATATTTGCACCGATGGCACTCCCGCTGGTTATGGTGTATATGAAGTTGATGGAAACAAGCTGACTTGGCGTTATAAGAGTGCGGGGTATCCCATTGAACATCAATTCAGGGCTTATCCGGTAGGAGTTTCAGAGGATTACCCTGAGTATATTCTTGCGAATGTATGGAATTGGGATGAAAACTGGAAGGTAGAGTGGTATGAGAATGGGAAATGTATGGGTGAAATGGAGCATTTCACGGGCTTTGATCCGGAAGCAAAAGCCATTTGCTCGGATAAAAAGCGCGTAGAGTATGATTGGATTTCTCCGATAAAAACAGAACACATGTTTCGTGCTTTACCTAAAAATGGTAGTGCTTCAATGGAGGTGTGTGTGACAGACCGTTTTGGTAATGTATATAAAGTTAAACTATAAACAATGATGAAGAAAAATGTAAATATCGGATATTTAGTATTTCTGTCCTTTGTTGCAGCCTTAGGAGGTTTTCTCTTTGGCTATGATACTGCTGTGATTTCTGGTACCATTGCCCAAGTGACTGTACTTTTTCATTTGGATACCTTGCAGCAGGGATGGTATGTGGGTTGTGCGCTGATAGGCTCTATTGTGGGTGTACTTTTTGCTGGTGTGTTGAGCGATAAGTTCGGTCGTAAACTGACGATGGTTCTTTCTGCTGTGTTGTTTTCCACTTCGGCCATAGGCTGTGCCATTTGTGCTAATTTCGATGAGG
>ENA-OQCX01000283-OQCX01000283.1-human-gut-metagenome-genome-assembly--contig:-NODE-283-length-26797-cov-2.087627_pt1 | contig 26797 bp, 34 predicted proteins | sample MGYA00242762_ERZ504587 | MGnify/ENA primary metagenome ERZ504587 (study PRJEB26092, sample SAMD00036337) | human gut metagenome | host: Homo sapiens | study: EMG produced TPA metagenomics assembly of... | reverse complement strand
TCCTCGATCGTTACAGCAATTTGGCCTGTAATCTTGCCAGCATGATAATTGGTTCCATCGTAAGCTACAGTCAGTTTTATCGCGTTTCAATCAAACATTTCCCTTCCATGTTAAGCAAAAAACTCTGTTTCATGGAATTTCCACAAGCAGAAGCTGTCTTTTTATCAAAACGGCACGATCTTTCCGACTGCCACAATACAGATCAGATAGATGACCAGTACCAGATAGGTTATATGATCTCTCTTTTTGTAAATAAGCGGTTTCATCTTGGTACGACCGTCCCCGCCGCGGTAACCTCTCGCTTCCATTGCCATTGCAAGATCATTCGCCCTGCGAAAAGCAGAAATAAACAGCGGCACCAGAAGCGGCACCAGACTTTTCGCCTTTTTGATCAGACCGCCGCTTTCAAAGTCTGCACATCTTGCCATCTGTGCTTTCATGATCTTGTCTGTTTCATCCAGCAGGATCGGGATAAAGCGAAGTGCGATCGACATCATCATGGACACCTCATGCACCGGAACTTTTATTTTTTTCAGAGGGGAGAGTGCCTTCTCCAGCCCGTCCGTCAGATTGTTCGGTGTTGTTGTCAGTGTCAGCACTGAAGATCCAAGGATCAGATAAGTCAGGCGGACTGCCATAAAAGCTGCCTGACGGATGCCTTCCCAGGTTACTTTCAGTTTCCAGATCGCAAATGCAGTCGTTCCCGGTGTCAGGAACAGATTAAAGACAACCGTGATCATCATCAGAACAAAAATCCCTTTCAGACCTTTGACCATAAAAGAAAACGGTACTTTTGAAATCCCGATCACACACGCAAGAAACAGCGTTGCCACCACATAAACACTGATCTTCTGAAACAGGAACAGCGAAATGATAAACACGAGCGTTCCAAATAGCTTCACACGCGGATCCATTTTGTGTATCACCGAATCCGACGGATAATACTGTCCTAATGTAATATCTCTTAACATAGCTTTTTCCTTTTCTCGATTGCCTGCAGTATCGCTTCTTTTGCCTCTTCCACCGTCGTGACGGCCGTATCAATATCCCAGCCTTTTTCTTCCAGTGCTTTTACCACGTAAGTCACCTGCGGTGCAGCAAGTCCCATCGCTTCCAGTTCCTTATAATGCCGGAACACTTTTTTGGGGTATCATCAAAAACAGCCTTTCCGTCGTTGATCACGATAATGCGATCCACATACTTTGCCACATCTTCCATGCTGTGGGATACCAGAATTACAGTAATGCCACGTTCTTTCTGAAGATATGCCACCTGATCGAGGATCTCATCCCTGCCCTTTGGATCCAGTCCTGCGGTCGGCTCATCCAGGATCAGTACCTCAGGATGCATGGCAAGAATCCCGGCGATCGCCACACGCCGTTTCTGACCTCCGGACAGTTCAAATGGGGACTTTCTGTAATAACTCTCCTCCAGTCCCACCTGAGTCAGTGCCTGTTTTGCCCGTGCTTCTACTTCTTCTGTGGAAAGTCCGAGATTCTTCGGTCCAAAGCAGACATCGGAAAATACATCTACTTCAAACAACTGATGCTCCGGATACTGAAAGACCAGTCCGACTTTGCTGCGCAGCATGCGCATATCATAGCCTTCCTGATAAATATTCTCTCCATTGTAATAAACAGCACCGCCTGTTGCTTTCAGAAGTCCGTTTAAATGCTGGATCAGCGTCGATTTGCCGGAACCGGTATGACCGATAATGCCGATAAACTGTCCGTCCGGTATCTCCAGGCTGATCTCATCAAGTGCTTTTTTTTCGAACGCATCGCCCTCGCTGTAAACATAGCTTACCTTTTCTAATTTCATTGACATAATGCTTTTACCAACTCCTCTTTGCTAAGTACACAATCCGGCAGATCGACACCTGCTTTTTTCAGTTCATGTGCCAGAAGTGTTACCTGCGGCACATCCAGGCGGTACTTTTTCAGTGTATCTACCTGTGCAAAGATCTCTTCCGGTGTTCCCTGCATCACAACTTTTCCGTCATCCATAACAATCACTTTGTCAGCATAGATCACTTCTTCCATATAATGTGTGATCAGAAGAACCGTAACCTTTTCTACCTGATTCAGTGCCCGTACCGTCCGGATGACTTCCTTTCTTCCGTTTGGATCAAGCATTGCCGTCGGTTCATCCAACACGATACACTTTGGATGCATCGCTACCACTCCGGCGATCGCCACACGCTGTTTCTGCCCGCCGGAAAGCTTGTTTGGAGAATTTTTGCGATATTCCCACATACCTACGCTCTTTAAACTCTCTTCCACCCGTTCCCAGATCTCCTCTGTCGGAATTCCCATGTTTTCCGGGCCAAATCCGACATCTTCTTCAACAACCGTTCCTATGATCTGATTATCCGGATTCTGAAAGACCATGCCCGCCGTTTTGCGCCACATCCCAGATATTTCTCTCTTCTCTTACATCCATGCCATCTACGTACAGCGTGCCGTCTGTCGGTGACAAAATGGCATTGATCTGTTTGGCGAGCGTGGATTTGCCGGATCCATTATGCCCCAGGATCGCCACAAAGTCTCCCTTTTTCACATCCAGATCAACCCCGTCCACTGCACGGATCGTCTCTTCCACTTCGCCGTTTTCATCGTATTTTTTATATTCAAATGCAAGCTTTGCCGCCTCTATGATTCCCATTGTCTTACCTCTATGCTTTCAATTCTTTTCTTAACTGGCACACTTGCGTTCTATTGTAAGTCATTTATTTTGTAATTACAAGTGTTTTTATCTTGCATACGGCAGTCCCGTAAGAAGCTGTGCAAAGAACTGCAGTCCACAAAACAGATGCCAGAGCAAAAGCACCAGGCATATCGTATTTTTCCAGCCGAAGCAGAACGCTTTTCCATCTTTGGAAGGCTTTGCAGCAACCTGATACAGTTTTGCCGCTGAAACTGCAAAGATCAGTGTCAGACAGAAGCTGTAACCCCAGGTCAGGTTTCCGTCATTCTGGCATTCCCCGGTCTGATTTAAGAACAAAAACTCCAGGAAACCGCACAGCCAGATCATCCAGGAGGTTGCATAAATGCGGTCTTTTTTCAGTTCCCTCCAGTTAAAAAGCAGAACTGCAAGCGGAAATGCTGCCGACTGCAAAATGGAGCAGATTGGATGTGCATTACGAAGCCTTAAAATATAGGCAACGGAAAATGCGATGGAACCGCCATTTGTACCCTCCCCAAACAAACGGATGCTTTGAAAGATCAGAATACCAAGTGACGGGATCACAGCAAGTCCAAACCAGAAAACCGCCCTGAAATCTTTTCCCTTACTTTTGATCAGGTCACGCAGCAGCAAAATCCCCATCACCGGCGCAAAACACAACAGAAAGTTCGGTTTCATAAAATTGGCCAGGAAAAAGGCTGCTGCAAATGCAAGCCACTGCCTGCCTTTGAAGGTTTCTTTATAGCTTTCCTGGTGGCGGAAATACAGAAGCAGCACCAGCAGTCCAAATACCCGCATGCAAGATACGTATCGTTGTGCCACATACTTCCGCTCTGAAGCCCCATATTCCGGTACTTATGGATAAGCGGCAGATACAGCGGCATTTCCAGGTTCGCTGCAAATGCCAGGAGCTGCAAAGCCAGTGCATTTCCATCTGGAACAATCTGCTGCATGATCCGGAAACTCAAATACACTGCTGCCAGTGTCAGCACCGTCAGAAGTACCGGAATCACCTTACTTCCAAATCCCGCCCGGCATATGTATTTATATAAGATTTCAAGTAAGCTATAAGCTTCTCCGTTCATTCCGCTCTGAATATGTGCCGGCAGATCCGAATGATACTTTCCTTTTTCCGGCAGGCACATATGATAATACAGAAAACAGCACGCTGCTCCATACAGCAGGTACAGACAGCCTGCAAGGAGTCTCCCCTGTTTCTCTCTTTTTTCTCTTTCCATCATGTTCCTTTAATCCTCCAGTTGTTTTTTCAGATAACGTCCCACAACATTGGAAAAATTTTCAATGCTGCGGATATACGCAAAATCTTTGCCAAAAATCCGGCGTTCTGCCAGAAGATCCTGTTCCTCCCCGGTAAAAACACCCAGCACCGATACACCGGCATTTCGCAGATGGCGCACCTCCATCGCCGTATCTTTTGTCCCGTAATCACCAAAATATGCTCTGGGATTGCGGCTGTTCGGACGGTTGACTACAATGTCATTTGGTCTGCCGTCGCTGAGTACAATGAGAATCCTGTTTTCTTCCGCCCGCTGCAGAAGTCCCGCTGCCGCCGCACGCACGGCCAGACCGTCCCGGTTGTTTGAGGAACCGTAAAATTCAAAAATTCTCCAGTTTGCCTCAGCGCCCTCTTCATATTCGCGAAATCTTCGCATAACCGTGTAATCCCAGAAGGTACAGAAGCTCATCACCCTGTGCGGGATGTGGATATTCGTCAGTGCTTCACTTATGATATATGCCTGCAGGGCAATCTGGCTCTGCCTGCTCCTCTGGGAACCACTTCCGTCGATCAGAACTTCCACCACAAAATCCGTATTATATCTTTTCGTCTCTCTCAAAAACAGTTTCCGGTTCTGTGTCCTTCCAATGTTCCAGAGACGGTCTGGAAGGATACGCCCATACTCTGCGACAAATGTCTCCCGTTCATTTCGTGCCATCAGCGCGCGGTGCAGAACATCTGTGAGAATCTGGATATTCTGTTTTGCCACCCTTGCATTCTGCTGATAAAAACGAAGATTAACCTCTTTTGTCCTTCTCGCATACTCAGACTGTGCATTCACCCGGACCATGCCGGCAAGGATTCCGTCCGTAAAATACAGGCTGCAGTCCGCATGTGCCCCGATACAGTTCTTCCGGTTGATACGCTCCGCCTCCAGCGGTGTCAGATACGTTCTTCCGTAATTCAGCTCAATATAACTGTTCATTTTTGAGATGGCTTCGTCATCCAGACCGACAACCGTGGTCTTGCCTTTCTGATCTCTTTCTTTTTCCGATGGATCTTTCTCGGAAAACGTACTCATGGCATCTGCAAGCTGTCCCTGCATCCTGCGGTACGAATCTTCTGCCGCCTCCTCTGCCAGAAAATCATTCCAGTCAAATCCGGACAGTTCTTCCATACTGACTGCACGCACCCTCTGAAGATCACCGACTCTTTTTCAAATGCCGGATCGACCATCTGATTATAGAGCCGGTCCGCCGTCCCGATCAGTGTTTCCGTATCTTTTGCCTGTTCCAGATTCTGGAGCTGCAAATTTTTCCCGTATATTTTTATCTGCTGCAAGCTTCCCGGTCAGTGCCTCGCTTAAATATGCCATTTTCAGCCTGCCGGTATAAGTGCCGGTCATTTTATCAAAATCATGGTCTAAGATGCTTCAAATGCCTTTCTGCGGATATCCGGAACACCGGGACGCTCTTTTTCAATCTTCTTATGGCATGCCGCTTCCACGCAGAGCTGCCCGATCTGCACAAGCGGCTGCTCTTCTGCTCCCAGATATACCTTCTGCATCAGATACAGTGCAAAGGCATCTTTGTCAAAAAAGCGGGAAAATGCGCCCTGCTTGACGGCGTCATAGATGGAAATATATTTTGATTTATAAAATGAGGCAATATCAGGTTTCGTATCCAGATCATAGTCCCCGCTGACTGTCCACATCAGATTTCGGATACGGTTTTCGATTTCAAAACTGCCACGCTCCATCTCTTCATTTATCAATCCGCAAACACCTCCGCTGCCGTAAGGGACGATGGGATCCGTGTCATCACAATATCCTCCACCATTCCCGTTCAAAAAGGTCAAAGCTTTTATTGCTTACTCCCATATGCAGTGCCGTCTGCGGCGCAAGCCCTTTTTTCATCAGTCCGACCGCCGCCAGGAGACCGCGAAGATCCAGTGCCTTGGTGGAAATCTCACTGTTCTGTGCTTTTTCTGCAGATCCAGAAACAGTCCGGTAAACTGCTCCACGGCAGACGTTTTCAGATCCGGATACATGCTCTTTAAAATATGCTCCAGTGTTTTTTCATCGACCGGAGGCATGTTGATCACTGCAAATCTGGAAACCAGTGCTTCGTTGAGCTCCTTTGTGCCGGCATATCCGTAATTCATCGTGCCGATAAAACGTGCTGCAGGATGGAGGGGTACCCGTTCATATCCTGGCACATCGATCACCCTGCGGTAATCCAGGGTAGCATGCAGCACCGAAACCGCATCGTTTTTTGCCATATTGATCTCATCAAGGATTCCAAATCCTCCTGTTTTGCACACTGGATCACAGGACCTTCCCGCAGCACAACCTCATTATTGCGGAAGGTATCCGTTCCTATCAGCGTACTGCTGTCCGTGTTGACATGAAACGATATATTATAAGCTGGTCTGCCAAACAGCCAGGCAAGATTCTCCGCAAGTATGTTCTTTCCGGTCGCCTTGCCGCCGCAGAGCAGGACATTTTCACCGGCGAGCAGTGCCGCGATCGCCATCTGAAGGATCTCCCCTCCGAAAAACGGCATCTGCGGGCGGACACAGCGGCTGCTTTGTTCCTCATCGGTTCCATATTCCCGGCGAAATTCTGTCAGTTCCTCTAAAATACGCTCTGAAACGCCCTGCACGCGCAAGCGTTCGATATCCTGTTTTATTTTTTGTTCCATTGTCTTTTCTCCCCACTGCTCTTTGCTTTTGCCATAGTTCTGCCCCGCAGTTCTTCTACAAACCGGGAGCATATCAGTTCCTGTCCGTAACGCTCCTTTGCATAGTAAAGGTAAAGTTTGTCTTTGGCACGCGTCATTCCCACATAAAACAGACGGCGTTCTTCCTGCACATCCGCTTCTGTGGCTGCTTTGCGGTGCGGCATGTTCCCTTCCACCGCATCGACCAGAAATACCACCGGAAACTCCAGGCCTTTAGCACTGTGCAGCGTCGTAAAGACTACTGCATTTCCCTCCTGTTTCTGGTCACTGCTCTTTTTCTGAAGTGCTTCTTTATATTCTTCCATATGTGCAAACCAGGCTTCAAAGCTTTCAAATCCTTTTGCCGCCTCCTGCAGTTCATCCAGAATATCGTACAGTTCTTCCGGTTTGATCCGGCGGAACTGTGCGTATTCTTCAGGTAATTTTTATATCCTACTGCATGGCGTATATAATTAACTGCCGCAAACGGTTTCATTCTGGAAATACTGGCAATATCATATTCCAGACGGTCGATCCGCTCTTCCATCCAGTCACGCCCCCGGCATTTCTTTCTCAGCTCCTCAAAGGTGAGTACCGGAGTATCCAGATACTCCCGGCTGATATAGCGCTTGGGACGATTGATGATCTGCAGAAAATCTTTGCGGCTGCGGCTTCCCTGTGCTATACGGATATATGTGAACAGATCATTCGCGATCCAGTGTTCATAAATATTGGGCAGACCGTCTCTCATACGAAATGGAATATTATATTCCATAAACTTTTCCAGATAGATTCTTGCGCCCGTGTTTGTACGAAACAGAACTGCAATCTCCTGCGGCTCTCTGCCTGCCTTTATCATATCCTGTATTTTTCTTACCACTGCCAGAGCTTCCTGCATCTGATTCTGAAAAAAAGATACTTGCAAATCTTTTCCCCTGCTCCGCGCACACCGTGGATCGTTTTGCGGAAACGATTCGTGTTGTGTGCGATCACCCGTCCTGCTCCTTTGATAATACACTCGGTAGAGCGGTAATTTTCCGCAAGCTGGATCATCTTCGCATCCGGAAAATCTTTCTGGAAACGGAACATCAGCTCCGGTTTTGCACCGCGGAAACGGTAGATCGACTGATCGTCATCTCCGACGATGAACAGGTTATTCCCCGGCTGTGCCAGAAGTTTGACCGTTTCATACTGGATCGCATTGATATCCTGAAATTCGTCGATCAGAATATAACGGAAACGTCTCTGCCATCCGGCACAGATATCCGGTCTTGCTTTTAACAGTTCGTACGTGCATACCAGCATATCATCAAAATCCAGTTTCCGTTTTCGCATCAAAACCTGCTGGTATTCCCGGTAAATACGGCGGAAAACATCCTCCGGACAGTTGGAGGAATAATAATGCTCCAATGGTATCCTTTCATTTTTGATCAGACTGATCTCTCCGGCGATCCCGCCAAGGAAGTCGTTTTCATCCTCGATTTCCAGTTCCATTGGCTCTGTAATATCCCTTAATATGCCATATTTTTCTTCTTCCCGCAAAATATTTTCTGCACTGTAGTGATACGCTGCTTTTAAAATAGCAAAAAATACCGCATGAAACGTGCCAAATGTAACCGGTGTATAGCGTCCGCCCATTGTATTTCGAAAGCGTTCCCGCATTTCGATCGATGCCGCTTTCGTAAATGTGATCACCAGGATTTCTGCCGGAAGTACCTTCTGTTTTTCAATCAGATATTTTGTTCTTTCTGTGATAACGGTGGTTTTTCCAGAGCCAGGTCCTGCAAGACAAATGCAGGGACCTGCTCCATGGGCGACTGCCCGGGACTGAGTTTCACTCAAACTCATAGATTATTTCTCCAATTTCTCTATTGCCGCATGAATGCGTTTGATGGATTCTTCTTTTCCGAGAATCTCCAGGATCTCGGTTGCACCAGCCGGTGTAGTCTGCTTACCGGAAAGAGCCGTACGGATCGGCCACATAATATATCCCGTCTTGTAACCATGTTCTTTACCGAATGCTACCAGTGCCTCAAACAGTGCATCGTTGCTGTAATCTTCCTGTGTCTCAAGCAGAGGAAGCACTTCTTTTAACAGATTCAGAGAAGTTTCCTCTGTTGTTTTCATTTTTTTGTGGCAGTACATCTGTGCATCGTACTTTGGAACTTCCTCATAGAAATCGATCAGTTCCCTGATCTCCGGGAATACTTCGATACGTGTCTTAACCTGTGCTGCGATTTTTTTCAGATCCAGATCTTTGTGGATCGCTTCTTTCAGATACGGCAATGCACGCTCGCAGAATTTATCAAAATCCATAGCCTTGATATATTCACCGTTCATCCATCTTAATTTGCCCATATCAAAAACAGCCGGTGATTTGTTCATATGATGATAATCAAAGGCCTCTACCAGCTCTTCCAGCGAAAAGATCTCGCGGTTATCAGACGGACACCATCCAAGCAGTGCCACATAGTTTACAACAGCTTCTGTCACAAATCCCTGCTCGATCAGGTCTTCGTAAGAAGAATGACCGCAGCGTTTACTCAGTTTTTTATGCTCTTCGTTTGTGATCAGCGGGCAGTGTACATAAACCGGAACATCCCAGCCGAATGCCGCATACAGACGATTGTATTTCGGAGAAGATGACAGGTACTCATTTCCTCTTACGACATGGGTGATGCCCATCAGGTGGTCATCGACTACGTTTGCAAAATTGTAGGTCGGATATCCATCGGATTTGATCAGGATCATGTCATCCAGTTCTGCGTTCGGAACTTCAATCTTTCCGTAAATCTCATCTTCGAAAGAAGTCGTTCCTTCATTCGGGATGTTCTGACGGATAACATACGGAACGCCTGCTGCCAGTTTTGCCTCTACTTCTTCTTTGGAAAGATGCAGACAGTGTTTATCGTAAACAATGATCTCTTTTCCTGCAACTTCCTGTTTTAAAGATTCGAGACGCTCTTTGTCACAGAAACAGTAATATGCTTCCCCTTTTTCAACCAGCTCTTTGGCATATTTCAGATAAATACCCTGAGCCTGACGCTCACTCTGTACATACGGGCCGACACCGCCGTCTTTGTCCGGACCTTCATCGTGAACCAGGCCGGTCTCTTTGAGTGTATGATAAATAATATCCAGGGCACCCTCTACGTAACGCTCCTGGTCGGTATCTTCTATACGGAGAATAAAGTCTCCTCCTTCATGCTTTGCAATCAGATATGCATACAGTGCAGTTCTTAAATTTCCTACGTGCATCCTTCCTGTCGGACTTGGTGCAAAACGTGTTCTGACCTTACTCATAGATTTAAATTTCCTCCTCATCTTTGGGGTATGCTCTTCTTCCCAAACGTCGTTTCATTTCATTATATACTCTGTTCTGCAATTTGTACAGAGAAAAAAAATCCCCGGAATTCTGAAAACAGGCAGATCTCTGCATTTCCAGAATTCAGGGATTTTCTTTATATGATACGATATCATACGAATTGTTCTATACTATCTACTATGCCAGTTCTTCCATAATATCTGCCACATGTTCCAGTTTTTCTGCCCTCCAGGCATTTGCCCCACAGAACAGCAGTGCTTCCTCCAGATTTCCTTTTGCTGCCGCGATCAGTGCACGTGTGATACAGTAAGGGATTTCTTTGGGATTACAGTGTTCCAGGCAATGCAGACATTTTTTATCGACTTTATGGGAACCATTTTTAATAAATGGATTGAAAATGGCACGCCCCGGCATGCCAACCGGGCTTTTGACAATACCGATCTGTTCTTTTGTACAGTTGATGTATGCCTGTTTGTAGGATACATCTGCATCACATTCGTACGTTGTGACAAAGCGTGTTCCCATCTGTACACCATCTACTCCAAGTGCCAGGGCCGCATCCATGTCAGAACGGTCATAGATCCCTCCCGCCAGCACGACCGGTATTTTTTTGTGGCTGCCCGCTTCGGTTTCTCTTACCACAGTCAGGATTTTTTTTACTTCCTGTGCATAGGTTTCATCCGTAAATGTTTCCAGTTGTTCTCTGCGAAAACCCAGATGTCCGCCTGCTTTTGGTCCTTCGATCACCAGCAGATCCGGCACGACATTGTATTTTCTTTTCCAGAGACGCAGCATCACTTTGGCTGCTTTTTCTGTAGAGACGATCGGTGCGATCTTCGTATTGCTGTCTTTTACATATTCCGGAAGTTTTTCCGGAAGCCCTGCGCCGGAAATGATCAGATCTGCCCTGCCTTTACGGCAGCTTTCACATAATCTGCATAGTCTTTTGCAGCGGCCATGATATTAAAGCCAACGATCCCGCCGCCTGCAAGTGCTCTTGCCTTTGCAAGTTCCGACTGTATGGCACGCAGGTTCGCTTCTTTGGGATGTTCTTCAAAATCCGGCTCACGGAATCCGATCTGTGCGGCAGAAAGGATGCCGACACCGCCGTTTTCCGCCACACTGCCTGCCAGATGCGAAAGGCTGATCCCAACACCCATTCCGCCCTGGATCACCGGAATCCTGGCAGTTAAATCACCTATTTTTAATGGTTTTCTTTTCATATTTATTCTCTGTACAAAATCAATACCTGCGGAAACGCTCATAACGTTCCAAGGCAAGCTGATCTTCGCTCTTCCCTTCCTGTTTTTTCAGGAAACAAAGCATATGCTCTTTCATGGTTTCTGCGATTGCTTCCAGATTTTTCTTCTGTGCCGGCTCTGCTTCCGGAATGATCCATTCGATAATATCCAGTTCCTTTAAATCTTTTGCTGTGATCTTCATGATCTCTGCCGCTTCTTTTGCACGTTTTCCGTCTTTCCAGAGAATCGATGCAAATCCTCCGGCGAAAGGATCGAGTAGGTGGCATTTTCCATCATCCAGACTTCATTTGCCGCAGCAAGGGCAAGGGCCCTCCGCTTCCGCCTTCTCCGATCACAATACTGAGCACGGGAACTTTCAGTGCCGACATTTCATAAAGATTCTCGGCGATCGCCCGTCCCTGTCCGCGTTCTTCTGCCCCGATCCCGCAGGCAGCTCCCGGTGTATCAACAAAACAGATGACAGGGCGATGGAATTTTTCTGCCTCCTTCATCAGACGCAGTGCCTTGCGATATCCTTCCGGTGATGCCATACCAAAATTACACCGGATATTTTCCCGTGTGTTTTTTCCCTTCTGCTGTCCGATGACCGTAACCGGAATACCGCAAAGTGTTGCAATCCCCCGATCACAGCCCCGTCATCTCCAAAGCAGCGGTCCCCATGAAGTTCAGTAAAATCTTCAAAAATCTGATTGATATATCTTTTGCCGTGCACCTTGCAGGACTGCGGGATAATTCCACCCTCTCCAGGCACTTTTTTCCTTTTTATTTCTCTTATCAGTATTATGTTTCTTCTATAAATCTGCATGGAAAAACCCTGCTTTTGTCTCTTTCTGACTCTGACTGTGAAGCCTCAGTAATTTCCCGAGTTCTTCTCTCATGTTTTACGTTCAACGATCGCATCGATCATACCTTTTTCCAGCAGAAATTCTGCCTCTGGAATCCGTCCGGAAGTTTTTCCCCGGTTGTCTGGCGGATCACACGCGGTCCTGCAAATCCGATCAGTCGCCCTGGCTCTGCAAGGATCATATCTCCAAGCATGGCAAAGCTTGCTGTCACACCTCCGGTTGTCGGATCTGTCAGCACAGGAATATAAAGAAGTCCTGCGTCGCTGTGACGTCTGATCGCTGCTGCTGTTTTTGCCATCTGCATCAGGGAAATGATCCCTTCCTGCATTCTCGCCCCACCGGAACAGCAAAACAGGATCACCGGCAGTTTTTCCTTTGTTGCACGCTCAAATGCCTGCGTGATACGCTCTCCTACCACATATCCCATGCTGCTCATCAAAATCTGGCATCACATACGCCAATCACCGTTTTCCATCCACAGATGCTTCCTTTCCTATCGTAACAGCTTCCTTTAATCCTGTTTTTTCTCTTGTATCAGAAAGTTTTTTCTTCGTATTTAGGAAAGCCGATTGGATTTTTCTCTTCGATATCCGTTCCCCATTCCTGAAAACTTCCTCTATCAAGCAGCAGGCGAAGTCTGGTCTTTGCCTTGATCCGAAAATAGTCACCGCATTTCGGGCAGGTGTAAAACTTTTCTTTTACATCTTCCCGATAGACCATTTTTTTACATTTTGAGCACTTCAGCACATGCCGTCCGGTACAGACGGTCCCTTCTCTTCTGGCTGCGATCCAATTTTTATATAGCCTGTCTTTTTAAACATGGATTTGAAAATTGCCATGCTTTGGCCTCCTTATTCTTTTTCCATCTGAAACTTTTTCTCTATAAAAGAAGTATCAAAATTTCCATTGATAAAATCCTCATCATCCAGAATCTGAAACTGAAAATCAAGATTTGTCGTGATTCCCTCCAGAACCAGCTCCCCAAGAGCACTTCTCATTTTCTTTATCGCACCCTGTCTTGTTCTGTCATGGACGATCACTTTTGCCGCCATCGAATCGTAGTAAGGAGATATCTCACATCCGCCGTAAATGGCAGTATCGACCCGCACACCAAAGCCTCCCGGCAGATGTACCTGACCGATCTTTCCCGGACACGGCATAAAATTCTTCTTTGGATCTTCGGCATTGATGCGGCATTCCAGTGCATGACCGCGTAACGTGATCTCTTCCTGCGTCAGATCAAGCGGCCGGCCGGCTGCAATGTATATCTGCTCTTTGATCAGGTCCACACCGGATACCATCTCTGTCACCGGATGTTCTACCTGGATCCGGGTGTTCATCTCCATAAAATAATAGTGCTTCTGTTTATCCAGGAGAAATTCTATCGTTCCGGCATTTTCGTAGGCTGCCGCTTTTGCAGCACGTACTGCAGCCGATCCCATTTCTTTTCGCAGGGTTTCATCCAGCACGCTGCTTGGCGATTCTTCGATCACTTTCTGGTGATTTCTCTGAATGGAACAATCACGCTCCCCAAGCTGAATAACATTACCGAATTTATCAGCGAGAATCTGAAATTCAATATGTTTCGGTTCTTCAATATATTTCTCAATATACATGGAATCATCCCCGAAACCGCGGATCGCTTCCAACTGCGCTACCTTGAAATTTTCCAGAAAATCTTCCGCTGTCTGTGAAAGCCGCATACCTTTTCCACCGCCTCCAAGTGCTGCTTTTATCATGACCGGATAACCGATCTGATCTGCCGCCTCTTTGGCCTTCCTGGCATCGGTGAGCGGTTCTTCCGTTCCCGGCACAACCGGGATGCCGGCTTTTATCATCGTATTTCTGGCTTCAGATTTGTTTCCCATGCGTTCGATCACCTCTGCGGACGGGCCGATAAATGTGATCCCGCATTTTCTGCACATATCTGCAAATTTACTGTTTTCTGACAGAAATCCAAATCCAGGATGAATGGCATCTGCTTTTGCTGCGATACAGGCACTTAAAATACGTTCCATATCAAGATAACTCTCCGCTGCGGCAGACGGTCCTATACAGATGGCTTCGTCTGCCAACTGAGCATGCAGTGCCTCCGCATCTGCCTGTGAATAGACGGCAACAGTACGGATGCCCAGTTCTCTGCATGCACGTATGATCCGAAGTGCGATCTCCCCCCGGTTGGCGATCAATATTTTCTGAAACATGCTTCTCTCCTTTTTATCCGATCGCAAAGGTCAGCTCTGCAGATACGGCTGTTTCCCCGTCAACCGTTGCCACTGCTTTTCCGATCCCGATTGGACCTTTCTTTTTGATTATTTCCACTTCCAGCATCAGGACATCCCCCGGAACTACTTTCCGTTTGAATTTTGCCTGGTTGATGGCGCCAAAATAAGCTGTTTTCCCCTTATATTCCGGACAGGATAACATCACAACCGCACCTACCTGAGCCAGGGCCTCGATCATCAGCACACCCGGCATGACCGGTTCCTGCGGAAAATGACCCGCAAAATAGGGTTCGTTATAACTGACGCATTTTTTGCCGATCCCATGCTCGCCCGGTGTCAGTTCTTCAATCGTATCGATCAGAAGCATCGGCTGTCTGTGTGGTATCACTTCCATGATTTCTTTTGCTTTCATCACTGACATTTTTTCTTCCTCCAAAGACGATATTATTTAATACAAAACAGCGGCTGTCCGTATTCTACCATCTCGCCGTTTTTCGCAAGTACTTTTTCTACGGTACCGTCACGCTCTGCCACAATTTCATTCATCAGTTTCATTGCTTCAATGATGCCGATCGTCTGACCTTTTGTCACCGTATCTCCCGGTTTTACAAATGGATCTTCTTCCGGAGACGGTGCCAGATAGAACGTGCCGACCAGCGGTGAGCAGACGAGATTTTCCTCATTTTCGATATCCTCTGTAAAAGATTCTTCCTGATCATGATTTGCAGGATTACGGGATGTGACGCTGTTTTTCCCTGCTTCCATAAAAACCTCGCCCTGCTCTGCTGCGGTATCTTCCGTGCAGATCTTTTACGACTTTTTCTTTTTTCATGCAAAGCTGAAGATTGCCTTCTTCTAAAGTAAATTCGGTCAGCCCGGATGCAGAAACTTTATCGATCAGTGTAAGAATTTTTTCAATCTCCATATCTGATTCCTCCTAGCGATACTTTTGATCAAAATACTTGCATTGTGTCCGCCAAATCCAAAAGAATTACTCAGTGCATAGTCAAAAGATTCCCGGATTTCCGTATCCGGCACATAATTTAAATCCATCTCTTCTTCTGCCTCCTGAAATCCGACGGTCGGATGGATGTAACCTTCTTCCAGCTCTTTGACACAGGTAATAAACTCCACCGCACCGGCTGCCCCAAGCATATGTCCGACCATGGATTTTGTGGAATTGATGCGGATGTTGTACGCATGTTCTCCAAAGGCTTTTTTGATCGCTCTTGTCTCAAACAGATCATTGTGATGCGTACTGGTTCCGTGTGCGTTTATGTAAGTCAGTTCTGTTTTGTCAATTTTAGCATCCGCAACGGCATCGCTCATCGCCCTTGCCGCACCCTCGCCGTCTTCTGCCGGAGAAGTGATATGATAAGCATCGCTTGTGCATCCATATCCGACCACTTCTGCCAGAATATTGGCATTTCTTGCCTGTGCATGGGAAAGTTCTTCAAGGATGACAACACCTGCACCTTCACCCATCACAAATCCGCTGCGGTCTTTGTCAAACGGATGGAGCAGCGTTTCGGATCGGTTGCAGAAGACAGTGCCGTCAGAGCGGAAAATCCGCCGACCCCCATCGGACAGATGGCTGCTTCCGTACCACCTGCCACGATCACATCGGCATCCCCGATCTGAATACTGCGGAACGCTTCGCCGATGGAATGGGTTCCGGTCGCACAGGCAGTCACCACATTCAGGCTTTTCCCTTTCAGTCCAAGCTGAATGGAAACATTTCCGCATGCCATGTTAGAGATCATAAGCGGAACGAGAAGCGGATTGATCCTGGATGCCCCACGCTCCAGCAGTCTTTTATGCTCCCGCTCCATTGCCTGCAGACTTCCGATACCGGAACCAACATAACAGCCCACACGGTAAGGATCTTCTTTTTCCATATCAATGCCCGCATTTTCCATCGCTTCCGCGGCAGCTGCCACCGCATACTGACAGAACAGTTCCATACGTCTTGCTGCCTTGAAATCCATAAATTTTTTCGGATCAAAATCTTTGATCTCTGCCGCCAGGCTTGCCTTAAACCCTGTGGTGTCAAATTTGGTGATCTTATCAAATCCGGTCTTTTTTTCTTTGATGCTGTTCCAGAAATTCTCAATACCGATGCCAACTGGTGTCACAGCCCCCATACCGGTCACTACAACTCGTCTCATATCTTGCCTCCTGTTTTATGTTACATTGCCATGCCGCCATCCACACAGAGCACCTGCCCTGTGATATAAGATGCCATATCCGATGTAAGAAATGCTACTGCTTCTGCCACATCTTCCGGCTGTCCGAACTTTTGCATCGGAATCTGCTGTGTTACCTGTTTTTTTATATTATCAGAAAGTTTTTCTGTCATATCTGTCTCGATAAATCCTGGTGCAACGGCATTTACCTGGATATTTCTGCCTGCAAATTCTCGGGCTATGGTTTTGGTAAGGCCGATGATTCCTGCTTTTGCAGCTGCATAGTTTGCCTGACCGGCATTTCCAAGCACACCGGACACTGACGCGATGTTTACAATTTTGCCGCTTTTCTGGCGGATCATCTGTCTTGCCGCTGCATGGATCGTGTTAAATGCACCTTTTAAATTGACTTCGATCACACGGTCAAAATCCGCTTCGCTCATCCGCATGATCAGATTGTCTTTTGTAATTCCGGCATTATTGATAAGAATATCCAGATGACCATGTTGCTTTACGATTTCTTTGATCATATCTTCTGTGGCATGAAAATCTGAGATATCACAGCCATAAACCACGGCTTTTCCACCTGCATTTTGGATCTCTTCTGCCGTCTTCTCTGCCTTTTCTTTTGAACCGCTGTAATTTACGACAACAAAAATATTTTTCATTGCCAGTGTTTTTGCGATCTGAGAACCGATTCCTCTGGATGCACCAGTCACCAGTGCAATTTTTTCTTCCATCATAAGATACCTCTGCTTTCCAGTACTTTTTCCAGATCTTCCGGTTTTTCAATGGAAAATCCCATCACGTTTCGGTTGATCTTTCGAAGAAAACCGCTTAGCGTTTTCCCAGGTCCGATCTCCACAAACGTGTCAACGCCATCTGCGATCATACGTTCCACACTTTGCTGCCATAACACGGAAGATGCTACCTGCTTTGCAAGAAGTTCTTTGATTGCCTCTTTTTCTGTCACATATTCTGCTGTGACATTTGTCACATACGGGATCACAGGATCCTGTACCGTTACCGTTTTTAAGACTTCCGCAAGTTTTTTCCTGCCTCTTCCAGCATCGGTGAATGAAACGGACCGCTGACCTTGAGCGGCAGCACCCTTCTTGCACCGGCTTCTTTTAAAGCCATGCCCGCTCTCTCAACGGCAGCATCTTCTCCGGTGATCACAACCTGCCCAGGACAGTTATAATTCGCCACAGAACCCTGCCTTCTGTTTCCTGACAGATTTTTCGGATCTGTTCTCCATCCATACCGATCACAGCCGCCATTGCTCCGCCTGTCGGAACTGCTTCCTGCATAAAATGCCTCTCTGACGCACCACGCGAAATGCCGTTTCCATATCCAGCACACCGCTTGTGATCAACGCACCATATTCTCCAAGACTGAGCCCGGCACTGACATCCGCAGTAAGTCCTGCTTCCTGCACCGCTCCAAGGATCGCTGCTTCACAGGCAAGGATGGCAATCTGCGTATACTGCGTTTCGTTCAGTTTTTCATTTTCTTCAAAACAGAGTGCCGGAATGTCCAGCCCGGTCGCTTTCGAAGCGAGGTCAAAAATCTCCCTTGCCTTTTTACTTCTCTCATAAAATTCTTTCCCATGCCGGCATGCTGTGCACCCTGCCCCGGGAATACAAATGCAATTTTGCCCATCTTCTATGCCTCTTTCAGAAGTTTTTTTGCCTGATCCATAATCTCTTCGATCATCTCACTGCAAGTCTGTTCCTGTTTCACCAGACCTGCACTCTGACCTGCCATAACGGTTCCTCTTGTCACATCCCCTTCCACAACTGCCTTACGCAGTGTGCCGAGCGTCATCAGCTCCAGTTCTTCAAACGAAGCCCCTTCTTTTTCCAGTTTCAGATATTCTCTGGTCATCTGATTTCTCAGACAGCGGACAGGATGTCCGGTGCTCATTCCTGTAACTTCCGAATCGATATCTCTTGCTTTCAGCACACGTTCTTTATAAGCTTCGTGAACAATGGATTCTCTGGAAACGATAAAACGTGTCCCCATCTGAACGGCATCAGCTCCGAGCATTCTTGCCGCTGCAAATCCTCTTCCATCTGCGATCCCGCCGGCTGCAATGACCGGTATGTTTACTGCATCCACAATCTGCGGGACAAGTGTCATCGTCGTCTGGGCACCGATGTGTCCGCCGGACTCCATCCCTTCTGCAACCAGTGCATCGGCCCCGACACGTTCCATCCTTCTGGCAAGTGCTACAGAAGCCACCACCGGAATAACACGGATCCCCGCCTCTTTCCACATTTTCATGTATTTTTCCGGCTTCCGGCACCGGTCGTAACCGCTTTTACGCCTTCTTCTGCAACTGCCTGTGCCACTTCATCCGCATGCTGGCTCAGCAGCATGACATTGACACCAAATGGCTTGTCCGTCAGTTCTTTTGCCTTTCGTATCTCATCACGCACCCACTTGGCCGGTGCATTGGCAGCTCCGATGATACCAAAGCCTCCGGCATTTGATACCGCTGCCGCCAGATGATGTTCTGCTACCCATGCCATACCGCCCTGAATGATCGGATACCTTATTCCAAGAAGTTCTGCCACTTCTGATTTCATGCTATACTCCTCCATCTGTCCGTTACCATTTTTAATGAACTCTTCACTCTTCACTGCGGCTTATTTCAGGCTTCTACACCTTTCTGTTTCAGATAATCCATAACACTTCCTACCGTTGTCAACTGTTCCAGTTCTTCAGATGGGATTTCCACACCGTAAGTATCCTCCAGGGACATCACCAGTTCAAACAGATCCAGGGAATCTGCCCCTAAATCTTCCTTAAAAGAACTCTCCAATTTAATCTCATCCTCCGGGCAATTTAACTGTTCTGCGATCAGTTTTTTCATTTTTTCAAACATTTTGATTTCTCCTTTACTCGTTGTTATTTTTCTGTATGCGTGCTTATACACGTCTTTCTTTTTAACCTTTTATTATGTCTTTCAAATATTTTGACTTCCAAAGTATAATCCAGTGCAAAGCGTTTGTCAAGATAAATATTTTGATAGTCAAAATATTTTTAACACTGTAAACACTGCATCTAAGAATTTACGGTGATTTCCTGGCAGGTGTAAGGTGTTGAAATGCCGAGCATTTTATCAGGATGCTGTCTGCAAAAAGCCAGAACCTTCAGAAAAAAAAATTGCACTGACCATGCGAGGCTTTCGTTGTGAGGTTTGAGTTAGTTTCCGCCACCGAGCGATTGTCTGAGCCGCGATGCGGCGAGTTTTCGCGAATGCGGATAACAAACGCTCGAACCGAACAGAAAACGCAGGGGGTCAGAAGATTTTCTTTCTGAAGGTTCTGGCGTTCTGATTCATGCTGTTTCTATTCTGTTTTCGGATTCCTTTGCACCTGTCCACATCCTCCGTAAATTTTTATTTAACCAAAAACTGCCGCAAAGTCTTTTCTGACTCTGCGACAGTTCTGTCTGAAGCTATTTTGTTATTTTTACGCCTGCTTTCTGTCCTTTTCCTTTCAACAGTCGTTTTGTAAGCGGAAAGTTTCTTCTTCGGTACTTTGATTTTGCATTTTGCATGGATACCCTTGAATGCTTTCTTTCCTGCTTTTTTCAGTTTTGCAGATTTGATCGTGATCTTCTTCAGACTCTTATCTCCACTAAATGCATTTGCTCCAATCTTGGTCACGTTCTTGCCGACCGTAACCTGTTTCAGTTTTTTGTTGTTCTTAAATGCATTCCTGGAAATTTCCGTTACCTTGAAAGAAACTCCGTCTACTTTTACGGCTGCCGGTACTGTAAATTTCTTTTCATTTTTACTTGTCAGTTTTAGCAGCGTAACCGTTCCGTTCTTTGCATCAGATTTTGTTACTTTGTAGATTGCTTTTCCGACGGTCTTCGTAGTTCCAACTGCAGGTATTTTCGCAGCCGGTGTTTCTGTAGCCGGTGTTTCTGGCTGCCGGATCTGTCCTCCGGATACTTTTTCAAGTTTTGTTTCTGCAGCTTTCAATGCTTTCAGTGCCATTTCCAGTTCCTCTTTTGTTGCACCTGCTTTTTCTGCAACAGCCCTGGCATCTGTCAGTGCTTTCTGATAAGCATCCCAGGTTTCTTTTGTATAATCACTCTGCTTTTTGCTGTCTGCTGCTTTGATCGCAGTTTTTACCTGATCCAGCACCTCCGCCTGTTCATCCGGTTTGGAATCTTTAATATTCACTGTTACTTTGCATACTGCGGTCCTGTTTCCATCTTCTGTTGTTACTGTGATGTCTGCGGTTCCGTTTGCTACTGCTGTTACAAGTCCGTCAGAAGTAACGGTTGCTACTGCTTTATTGCCTGTTGTATATGTTACATTTTTATTTGTTGCGGTTGATGGTTCCACCGTTGCGGTAAGCTGCACGGTCTGTCCCTTTTCCGTCAGTGTTGCTTCGGTCTTATTCAGTTTGACACTGCTTACTGCAACAACGGATGATCCCCCGATCACATCTGCCAGCTTAAATTTCGCCTGTTTGATGTAGCAGAGGTCTGTCTTGACATTGTAGCCACTGCCATCCGTTCCTTTCCAGCTCTGAGAAAATTCTTTATCCCAGTGTCCGTAGGAGTCCATAACAAACGTTCCATCCGGTAAGACAACCATTCCTGTATATCCGGTGTCTCCGGAGTAGCGATTGTTTGCCCAGTCCTCACAGAGCAGGATATGGCACTGACCGTCATTTTGTTCCATCAGATCTTCATAAGTTCCTACCAGCAACCCAGTCACCAGCCATCCAGTCATTTGCGCCGTCAAACTGGTTGTTTTTATTCAGGTCATACTGAATCTCACGGAAAGTGATCACCAGTTTGCCGCTGACCGGGTCATACAGTGCTTTGTGGCGCTCTCCTGCAAGAGATCCTGGCAGATCCATCGGCTCAGACCATGTCTTTCCCTCATCATCAGATAGATCAGTAGATGGATTGTTATGAGACTGGCTTCTTGCCAGTCCAACGATCCGTTTTCCATCCGGTGAACGGAACATTCCTATCTCACACATCTGATAGGTGCTTTCGATTGCGCGGTATTCACTCAGATATTTTTCCGGCTCGGACCACTGTTCATTGCCGTTTTCATCAAAAGTCAGATAAGTTTTATAATTGACATAATCTGCATCATGATATACACCCATCCATTTCTGGATATCATTTCCATTTTCATCTTTTAACTGTATCATACTTGCCATGGCAACAATGGTATAGTTTGTACTGCCATCTGCTTTTTTCTCATACCAGTTTTTGTATTCCGTCCAGGTCTTGCCTCCGTCATCGGAATAGGAAGTATTCCAGCCGCCGATATGTCCATTCGCATCTGTTTCACCCGTTCCCCAGTTCGGCAGACCTGTGATCAGCATCAGTCTCGTCGTTCCATTTGCCAGATGGAGTTTGTAAATCGTCGGCGTTTCCAGTGATTTTGACCAGGAAAAGGGAATATCCGTTTTTTCTGTCCAGGTTTCTCCTGCATCTTCACTGACCTGCATGACCAGTTTACCATGTCCATGTCCGACTGGATAAACGGTGAGCAGCGTATGGTTGTCATCCAGCATGACCATATCCGGCTGGCCAAGATAACGCCTTCCTTTTGCATTGTTTTCATCCTTATCAATGTCGGACAGTTGGATGAATCCAACTGAACTACCGGAACGGTATTGTGGATGGTAATCTCTTTGGTTACACGTATTTCCACTGTTTCTTCATATCCGCCTGCTTCATTTTTTACAATGATCTGTGTATTGCCGCGTTTCTTCGCCTGTACGGTTCCATCCGTGCTTACTGATGCAATCTCTGGATTTTTGGAAGTATAAGTAATCGTTCTGTCTTCCAGGTCACTGATCAGATTTGTTGCGATCTGCCAGCTCTCACCAACTTTCAGTTCCTTTTTCGTCTCGGAGATATTCAGGCCTTTCCCCATCATGCTTCCCTGAATTTCATTTGCAGTAAGCACACGTTTATAAATCTTCAGTTCATCAATCTTACCTTCAAATCCGCTTCCCCCAATGATATCAGCCGGACAAGGGAACGCATTGGTCTTTGTCCAGGCATTGGTCTGCACCAGTGTTCCATTTACATAGAGAGACAGACCATTGGTTTTGTCCTGTGTCCATGCCATATGTACCCAGGTTTCTGCCGGAAGTGTATAATTAAAGGTCAGAATATCTCCTGCTCCGGTTCCCACATGCACGCCTGCTTTTAAATTTGAAGAGGAAATACCCACATCAAAGGAATATTTCTGATCACTGCTCATCAGAACAGAACTTCTGTCAGAAACTGCTTTGCTGCATACCCAGTAGCTGACTGTCCATGCATTCTCGGATACCGATGCTCCGGAAACGTTTGCCCCAATTGCTGTTTTGGCTGTTTCCAGCGCAGATCCTGCTTTACCTGTACTGATCGTTCCATCTGCAATCACTGCATTTCTGGTTCCCCATTCATCTTTGATCTGCTTGTTGTTTACCTTGTCGAATGAATAATAAGATATTTTATCTGTTCCTTCTACCTCTTCCAGCTTCACCAAAACCCTGATCGTTGCCTTTTTGGATGCATCTGTCTTAGATGTTACCGTAACGTTTGCCACACCAAGTCTTACAGCGGTAAGAACACCCTTTGCAGAAACAGAAACAACGCTTTTATCGTCCGATGTATATGTTACCGCTGTGTTCAATACATTTTCCGGTGTAAATACCGGTGTCAACTGTCTGGTCCCACCAAGGGAAAGTTCCAGTTCACTTCCTTCTTTTAATGTAAGACTTTCTATTTTATCGGTTCCGGCTGCTTTTTTTGCCACATATTTTTCGGTAATAGTCGCTACACCTTGTTTGAAAGCTGTCATTTCTGATGAAAGTTTTGTTCTCTCATCTGCTGTCAGATATCTTCTGCCTGTTGCTGCTGTTGTCGTAATGCCTGCATACAGTGTGTCAATCTCTGCTGCCAGAGATGGTACTTCCCGTTCCATCAGCCGGAGTTTATTGACATCCCTTACACCTTCTGCCATACGCTCCAGGCGTACCGAACTTTTCACTTCCTTTTCCGACGCATCTTTTGGGGATGGATAGATCAGGAAACAGTCGCCCGGTTCAAATGCATTGTGTGTCGCATCTTCCAGTGGATTTTCTACCCATGCATCGTATGCCCAGCGCAGAAATCCTGCGGTGTCAGACTTTCCTGCATTGATGATCGACCAGTAGCTTTCTGCCGGCATGCTTAAAGAGAAGTTACCAGGGATGTGCTCTGTACAGGAATAAAGCGTTGTACGAAGTCCCTTGCTTTCCCTTTCTTCCAACAGTACTGCAAATTCATCCGGATGTGCTGCTGCCGCTGTATCTCCGACATTCAGATCTGTCACACGCATTGCCAGATCTTTTTTATTGACAAAATTGTCCATGGCTCCGGCTGTTTTTAACGTCTGTCCGTGAAGATTCGTTACCGAATCAATCAGATCAAACGCTGCGGTTGAAAATCCCCGTTCATCAATACCGATATAAGCATCCTCAAACCAGCCTTTTGTTTCCAGATGCGCGATCAGATCTGTCAGGAAATTTCTCCACACCGTCTGATAACGTGCATTTCCTGCTGTGAATGATTCGTATTTTAACGTTCCATTTTCCCAGTACGCAAAAGAATTGTGCCATGGTGCAATGCTGTACAGGACGATTTTATCACCAATTCCCAGTTCTTTGTTAAAACTTACCCATTTGTCAAAATCCGTATAATCATAGGAAAAGCTGCCATCTGCATTTTTCGTCCATTTTACCATGGATGGATAATGTACCTCATTTTTACTGTAAGTCTGTCCGTTCCATGCTTCCTCTACGATCGAAGTGGTGATCGCATGTCCGCCTGCTTCTTTGTATTTCTCCATGATCGGTTTGAGGGTTTTCAGGTGTTCCTCAGAAAACGGTGTAACTCCATAATATTCCGCACTGGAATACGGATACTGCCACAGTTCAATATCAAAACTGTTTTCAAATTCAGATGCATCCGGAAGTACGGCATCCTGCACTTTCACTGTATAAGTAAAGGTCAGCGGTGTTGTGATGCCATCTGCGGCCGCACTGAGTGTACCTGTATAAGTTCCTGCTTTTGCATCCTTCGGAATATCAAACGTTACCCATACAGGCTGGAGCTGATTCCATGCAACATCTACCGGATCATTTCCATAAAGAATATCCGAGGATTCACTGCGATTGTTTCCATCATCTGCCGGAACTGCACGGTTCTTATCTCCATATCCAAGATAAGTTCCATTGTAAGCTTTTGTTGCTTTTACAAATACCGGCTTTACATGATCTGCGGATATGGTTTCACTTCCATTTGTAAGTGCACTTGCAGTTACTTTAACATTTTTCAGACTGCAGTTTTTAGAATACAGTACCAGTTCGCTGATCGCTTTGTCATTTTTCCATGCTGTCACTTCTGCTGTTTTCGCATTTTCTTTTGAAACCGTCGCATACTGATCCTGCGTGTACTGATAGTTGGTGTCTTTGATCGTACCTCCCAGATCCGGTGTACCGGTATAAGGCTGATGTGTTACTTTTGCATAAGAAATCTGATTTACGATCTTTGATCCTGATTTGTCGTTTAATGTAACTGCCTTGAGTGTGTGTTTTCCTTCGGAAAGTCCGGAAACCTGATAAACACTCTGTGCAGCCGATCTGGATGCCTGATACAGATCCACCGTCTTATCATTTGCTCCGTCCACGGTATATAAAACTTTTCCATGTACCGGACCTTTGATCGCATAGATCTCAACGGCATTGCCGTTAAACGTCAGTTCATAGTAACACTGCTGTGCGTTTGCGTCGGATGTTCCCAGATCAATGTACGCTTCACTGGCATTATTGACTGTCCAGGTTTTTCCTTCATATGCAGTATATTTGAAATAATTCATCTGCGTATCATCTGTAACGTTTACTTTTACTTCTGTCACTTCGTTGGCTGTGCCTGATCTGCTGCCCGGATCGTCCTCATCGTAAATGGACAGATCAGCAGCACTGTCAGAAGCAGCCATACAATGACCTTCCCTTTTCTTGCCTTTGTTTTCATTACTTTTCTCCTTTTTCTTCTTCAATTCTTCCCCATTTTCGAGCATTTTTGGCTGTTTTTCTATATTTTTTGTTTTATCCCACCTTTCATTTCCTCTGTTTTACACAAATATTTTTTAGTAAGGATAGCAGATTTTGGCTATATTGTAAATAGTTTTGTTAATAAAATTTCTTTAGGAAAATTTCTACACTCCGTTTCGGCCGGTGCTAAACATGTGCCACCGGCACATAACATCCCAGTATTCGCATATCGTGGGATTATCATAATAATACAAAACAGCTCCTATTATCCATATCAAAGATAATAGAAGCTATTTCATCCGACTTTATGCAAAACTATTGTTTCTCATGCACCACGCATATTCATAGTATCTATCGGCTCTCCATACATCCTCCCTGTAATGGCGGACACTTCACACGTTTGTCAAAACTAGGATTGTAGGCATAGAAATTCTTTGAATCTAATTCATCCTGTAAAATGCGAAGTGCTTCACCAAATCTCTGAAAATGTACGATTTCCCTTGCTCTTAAGAACCGGATTGGATCTATAACATCCGGATCTTTTACCATACGCAGAATGTTATCGTAAGTACTGCGTGCTTTTTGTTCTGCTGCCATATCTTCATACAGATCTGTTATGGCATCCCCTTTTGACTGAAATTCACAGGCGTTAAATGGAATTCCGCCTGCGGCCTGCGGCCAGATTCCAACGGTATGATCTACATAGTATGGTGCAAGACCGGCTTTCTCAATTTCTTCTACAGAAAGTCCACGGGTAAGCTGGTGTACAATGGTTGATACCATTTCCAGATGAGCCAGTTCTTCTGTTCCGTCACGTTGTCATTTTGTCTATACCCTCACAACCTTTTTCAGATACACCCAGCCGGCACCGCTTTTCAGCCGTCCGAATCCGTTCTTTTCTTCCACGATCTCGTATACCCCGACCGGGCAGACCATCACCCGGCTGTAACTCTTTGCCGGTCCTGTCCGGATCGGGACGTTCGTTTTTGTTACCTTTATTTTATACGGAACTTTAGCAGATGTATACAACTTTTTCCCGTTTTCGTCAAAAACACTGTAGCCTGCGTGCTGGTCTGCACACTGTTTTGCTTTTGCCAGGCTGTGGAACGCTCCGGTCTGGCTCTTCGTGTCCTTCCAGGATTTGCGGACACGGTACCAGGTTTCCGTTGTATCCGGCAGGGTATCGCCGGTACTGTCTTGCCTGTCCAGTCCGTATTTCTTGATGATATTACAGA
>ENA-OQCX01000282-OQCX01000282.1-human-gut-metagenome-genome-assembly--contig:-NODE-282-length-27035-cov-2.393229_pt1 | contig 27035 bp, 34 predicted proteins | sample MGYA00242762_ERZ504587 | MGnify/ENA primary metagenome ERZ504587 (study PRJEB26092, sample SAMD00036337) | human gut metagenome | host: Homo sapiens | study: EMG produced TPA metagenomics assembly of... | reverse complement strand
ACTGTTGTCCTGTGTGATAGAGCCGCCGCCACGTACCAGAATCTTAACTTCCGCATCGGGCGAACCATCAACCGTCGTCACCTGTACGCCCGGCAGTTTACCGACAATAGCTTCGGCTGCAGAAGTTGTCTGCACTTTTTCCAGAATCTTTCCCGACACACTGGAGATAGAACCGGTAAGATTACCTCTTTTCTGAGTACCGTAACCAATAACGACTACATCTTCCAGCATACTGGCAGACTCAGTCATGTGTATATTAATACCCGAGGTACGACCCTTCAACGGTTCTTTCACTTCTTCCATACCTACAAAACTGATTTTCAAAACAGCCTTATTCACATCAGGAACGTTTGTCAATGTGAATTTGCCATCCAAATCCGTAGTACAACCAATGTCGTACCTTGTACAATCACAGTGGCTCCGATTACAGGACCATAGTCGTCGGTCACCGTACCTGTTACGGTGGCAGTCTGTGCCATTGCACCGACCGCTACCATCAACAAAGTAAATATGCTTATGATTAACTTATTCATTTTTCTAAAATATATAGTATATGTATGTGTTGTTCACTATTTTCTCTCCATAGACAGACCACCTTCATTCTGATAATAAACGATATGCTGCACCAGATTATGGAAATATACTTCCAAATTGGAGTAACGGCCATTAGGATCTACATTGGTACTGATTTGATTGGCATCTGTAGGGTCTTCCGGATTCATGCCGTATGCCTGTTCCCAAATATCGGGTATACCGTCATTATCACTATCCGGCCAGAGGTAACCTTTCTTCACTTCTTTATAGCCTCCGGCTGCATCACTCGGAGTATCGATAATACCCGGTTTTTATCAGAGTCTTTCAGAGTAACCAAATTTCCTTTGTCATCCCAATATTGCATCTTCGAACCTTTATAAGGAGCACTTCCTGCCCTGACTTCTCCTACTACTCGTTGGTCTATCTCATCACGACGCAAAGAAGCCCCGGCATAATCCAATACTCTTTCATAAGCAATTTGCGGTGTATGACTGGTCACCTTACCGAACGGTTGATAATCCGCCATCTTCATAGCTTGTTTCTCTTCTTCAGACACACCTTCCTCAATCAAGCTCTTATCAAACTGCGCCCAAACACCGTCCGTCCAGTTATCGGCACTGACCTTCGAATTACCTTCTACATAATTACCATCGATATAAGCTCTGGCAGTGGGATCGGAAGAAAGAATACGATATGACTTATATCCCGTACCGGTAGCGGTCCCGGTTTATAATAACAATTTGTCAGATTGAATTTGGCATACTTGCCACCATAGCTTCCGAAACCGCTTTCACTCCAATTGTAATAAACATTATTGCGTACATCAAAATATCCGCAATAGTCATAGTCAGCCTGAGTTCCCGGTTCCGAAAGATCGGAGATACGCGGACAACGGCTACCATGATGTGCCAACAGAATATGGTGGAAAGAAGCATTATCACCGCTAAACATAGCACCGTAACCATGGGCGCTTTGGCATGGTTAGACAAGTTCAGACTCTCACTGGCAATGCACCATTGCGCCGTAAAGTTTCTCACTCCATAGAAAGTCAACGTTTCATCCACACTCCAACCGGCAGTAACATGGTCGATGATTCCATCTGTAAAATAGCGTCCGCCAATAGCATCCTCGGCATAATCGGAATGAGTATCTCCCGGACGGATTCGCAAGAAACGGACAATAGCATTGATTTTACTTCCTGCACCTTCTTCCGGCTTTTTGGAAAGGTTGAAAGAAAAATTATAATTCTTCAATGTAATACCCTCTCCCGGAGCAGTCTGTCCGATGATGCTCAAATCCGGATGATTTACCAGATAAATACCCTGTTTCAATTCAATAATACCGTCAACATCGAAAACGATAGTACGAGGACCTTCCACTTGCTCGATACCATACCGCAGACTACCTTTTATCGGTGTTTCTCCACTACCGTAATCTTCCAAATTGGTAACCTTATAGAGTGTACCGCCACGTCCGCCCGTAGTAAAGCGACCACCACCTTCCGCACCGGGGAAAGCCAACGCTCCGACACTATTGTCATCACCGATGCCGGTATCGGGCTTTCCGTATTGGAAAATCGTCACGCTCTTATCCAAGATACGCACTGTACATGTACGGGGTAAAACACCCTCATTATCTGCAATTGTCAATACAATCTCATTTCCTGTTGACTCCCGCTTATTGTGGGTAATCCAAGACTCAGAAGGAATGGCATCGAAATCCTCTACCAATTCATCCCCTTCCTGAGTGAAAGGAATTACCAGTTTACGGCATTTATACGGAATGGCGTACTCATCCTGTTCAATGGTTGCCATACCGTTCACTGCTTCTTGCATTACTTTCAGTACACGTTGCAGTTTGTATTCGCCTACTGTTTTGAAAACAAGTTCCGTAGAACGGGCAACACCCGTATTAAGAGCCACTTTGAGTTTCAGGTTATCAGTAGTGAAATTACGGGTTGCCGGAGTTTCCTCCACTACTTCAATCCAATCGCACTGCTCATCGATATTCATTTCCCACTCTATGTTGGAAACGACTTTAAGTTCCACTTCCGCTCCCCGGAAAGAGATAGGTTCGGAAGTAAATTCAAACAGAATGTCAGGGTCGGAACCCAGTTGCTCTACGGAAATCTCCTGTTCCAAAGCAGCACCGGTACCCGCCATGGTTATTTTAACCTTACCAGTACGTTTGGCTCCATCTGTATTTTCCGTAACAAACAGACGAAGTTCATCATTTCCCGTACCACTATCTTTCGACAAGGTAAGCCACATATTCTCCGCATCGCCAACCGGCTCTACCACAGCAGCTACCCAATCGGCAGTAGCCGTTATATCCACAGTAGAAGAACCGGCTACATTGGAAAGTTTCAGTTCATTCTTCGACAGTTCCAGATTATCGCTTCCACGGCGCCATTCAGTTCGCCATCGTCGCTACATGCTCCTAACAAGCCCGCCAATAATATGAATAAGAAAGTTCTCATAGTTTTTATTTGTTTTTCGTTAGTATTCCGGTTTTATTTTCTCCAATACGGGTCACCGATGCCTTGTGTATAAACCTCTGAGGATTTATCCTTAATGGTGAAATTCCTGTTAGACACATCTTCAAACAGTTCGTTCATGGGAAGAACGGTTTCTGCCGGCTTCTCATCCTCTTCCACACCCCAATTTTTCAATGCAAAACCATTGGTGATATAATTGTTCTCGAATGTACGGGCAGTGATATTTTTATGAAGGATGAACCAAGTACCATTATCAGCATCAACCTCACCACTGAAAAGGTTGTTTTTTATTGTGACACTTCCGTCGGTAATATTCTTGGCATTCAAGTCAAAGAAAGTCATACCTGCTTTCGTGGCAACAAACGTACAGTTCTCCACCACTATATCCAGTTTACCTTTCATTGAGCTAACTCCTGTAATCAACGCTTTAGTCATATCATTGGCGTGGAAAGTCGAGTTTCTAAATTCAAAGGCATGTATCGGGGCATCCTGTTTGGTAGAAAGGCCGAACAAACCACTCTTACCCGAATTCAAACCCAAAATACGGCAATTCTCAATGCAAACCCTATCCACAATTTGCTTTTGAGCGGCATCTACCTCCTGATACCACATAGTACGTTGCAAATCATTAATTTCACAATTCTTCCATGAAATAGTACCTACATGGAATTTTTGATTTTTCAGTTTGAAGAAATCTTGTGCATCTACTTTAATAACCAAATTCTCAAAATGGAGTTCCTCAATCAGATTCTCACTTGCCATACTCAAACTCGATTTCAATTCCAACACGGCAAGTCCTTCACCGGCTTTAGGTTCTTGTCCAACAATCGAAAGTCCTTTCGGAATATTATCCAATGTCTTGGATGTAAACTGATAAGCAGTTCCGGCTTTCAGGAACAGTTTAATGTCTGCTACCGTCTCATCACTCTTCAATTTGTTATAAACATTATTAATATTCTCTCCGGGGCTGACGAATGTATACCCATCCGGCACACGAATGGGAGCATCTGGAGTAATATCCTCTTCTTCCCATTCTTCGGGAGTAATCGTTACCGTATAATCCTGAATTGTAGGTTCATCCGGATTATTAAGTTCGAATGAAACCGTAGTAAGCTGTTTAGGCAGAATGGAGAAGGTACCATCTATGTCCTTGGTCTGAATTACCTGTTGTTTCTCATCGAGATACTCAATACGTACAGTTACGGCTTCTTGACTGGTCTCTGTTTCAAACAGCACCAAGTCATCGGTATAGTTCACACCCCCTGTAGAAGTCGCAGTATTGCGTACCACCTCGATAGGAGACTTCACAAATGTGGCATCCGAAATCTTATACCCGGATATAGGTGTAGATACAATAGCACGTATCGTGGAATACCGTTTGTCCGCTTTACGGTCTGTAGCTCTCAAACGGAGCGTACCGGTACGGTTGTACATACGAACCTCCAAAGGATTATTAAACGGAGAAGTGTATTCCACAGGTGCGGATAAAGCATATACTTTCTCTGCTTTCGGGTCTTGATTAAGCACGATGTCGTTCAAATTGCCCGGATGAGGAAGAGAATCTGCTTCGGTAGTAGCAACAACACGGTATGTACCGTTAGGAAGCTGAAAACGATATAACGTAGAATAGTTAGCCACATACCTGCCGTCGGAGGCATAAATAAACAACGGCTTATTGGACGAGCCGGTATTCAGCGAATAAGCCTCATCGTCCAGATACAATTGAATGTCCGTCACCACCGAAGAATCATATTTATTCTCCTCGGAGCAAGCGGCAATGCCGAGCAAGAACGTCACTCCTGCCACAGCTGATAATATACTTTTTCTCATATCAGATTTTGCTGTTTTTTAAAAATCAATTTCTTCTATCATACTCTCCCACTCGGTTTCCACCCAGTCTTCATTCAGTATTTCCATATGAACAACCGAACGTTTGGAAGATTTAAAGATGATACCCGTATCGAGAGAGCCATTCGTACGGTTCACTATTACCCCCTCTTTCAGATAAGCGACATCAACAGAAGTGCGTGAACCGTTGTTCTCCGTAGGGAAAGAATAAACATAAGCACCGAAACCTGACTCTCGGTTTGTGCGTACAGTGACATCCTCAAGAACAGCCTTTTCTTCTTTCACACTATAAGCTACTCCTACATTGGTGAAAGTTATGTCCAACGCATCAAATTGAGTAACGCCATCCATTTCCTCCTGCGACTCCACCGGAACAAACACAGCCTGCCCCACTAACCGCTTCAGCTCCACATCAAGTGACTTTACGGAATTATCAGAAGTAAAACCTATTATTTCAGAAATGTAAACCGGCTTTTGCATATTATCGTTCTGACGGATAACAGCCGTGGAAAGCTGTCCGGCATCAGCCACCTCATCCGCATTCGCTACAACAAAAGTCTGTAGGTTTTCTCCCAAAGGTAAGGGAACTTCAATAGCACCATGCACCAAAGGTTGCTTCTCTCCATATATAAGAGAACCGTCCATGTACACATAAATGCCAATTTCTGAAATACCTTCTTCTGCAAATGCAGCAATACTTGATTTACTGAAACTGATACCGACAGGATGCAAAGTAGCTTCCATAGAAGCATCCTCATTGTTCTGAGGAAGATCACCGTCGTTCAAAACGCCATCGACTTGCGTAGTGCAAGAAAAGAATAGCAAAAACGGAACAAATAATAATTTCATTAAATGTTTCATAAGTATTAGTGTTTTATAGTTAGTATTCAATAGTCACAAATAAACATTCTATTGCCTGCGCAAATATCCGTAAAAGACAGCATCACCATGAGTAAGATTTAGTACAAAAAGAGTAAAATCCGGTCTGCAATAAATAAATCACCTGTGCTCTGGGTATCTCTACACCAAGATTAGCACATTTCAAAGATAAATGTATCCGAATATAAAGCAAAAGGGCTGCACTTACAAAAGCGCAACCCTTAACTATATCCAACCATCAAAAAAAACGTCGTCTATTTCCGTTCGAGATATTACGGATTCAAACCTTGACAAGCTCCTTATAAAGCCGCTGCACCGGCAGCCCCATAATATTATAATAGCTTCCCGAAATATTCTCCACCCCGATAAAGCCAATCCACTCCTGCACCCCATAGGCACCGGCTTTATCCATCGGCTGGAACTTATCTACATAATAGGTTATTTCTTCTTCGCTCAGCTCAGCAAAGCTACTTCCGTCTGAGCGGCAAAGCTGCGCTGCCATTCCGTTGTAGTAATACAAACTCCGGTAAACACTTCGTGGGTGCGACCGGACATATCCCGCAGCATACACAAAGCGTCTTCCCGGTCTTTAGGTTTTCCAAGCACCCGCCCGTCCAGCCAGACAATGGTGTCGGCAGTTATCATCAGTTCGCCCGGTTGCAACATGTTCCGATAGGCATCCGCTTTTTCTTTTGCGATATAAAGAGGTATATCCGCACCCTGCAATGTATCAGGGTACGATTCGTCTACATCCGGTAGAGTGCGCACTTCATAGTCCACACCAAGTCCTGCCAGCAACTCTTTCCGGCGGGGAGAATTGGAAGCAAGTATAACTTTATATTTTTTGAGATTATCCAACATGGCTTTAAGTAGAGTTATGAGTTATGAGTTATGAATTATAAGTTATGGATTGCGGGGTATCAAACCGGCAAAAGTTACCAACCGAAGGCTCGCTCGTCTGCCATCCAAAGGCCTTTCACTTTCAGGAACTGCTCCACGATATCCCGTCCGCAACCGTATCCCCCTCTTTGTGGGAGATGTAGCGGGCAACGGATTTTACCTCAGGAGCGGCATCCCGCGGACAGCAAGGCAAACCGCAAGTGCGCATCACCTCAATATCGGGAATATCATCACCTACATATAGAATTTCTTCATCCCGCAGACCGTAGCGGTCGCGGAAGTCGCGATAATCGTGTATCTTGACGGAAGACCCCATATAGATATTCTCCGGCAATAATCCCAAAGCAAGGAAACGCTTGCGCACCGCTTCCGTGCGTCCACCGGTAATGATAGCCAATGGGATTTCATGTCTGGCAGCCAGATGCAAGGCATAGCCATCCTTTATGTTTACCGTACGCAGCGGCTCGCTTCCGTACTCATCGGAATGACATTGCGCTCAACACCCCGTCCACATCAAAGGCGAGGGCTTTTATCTTATTCAAATCGTAATTGATTGTACTCATCCTTATTCTTTCCAAGAAGTTAACTATTTTGCCGATGTATGCTTTCGCTAATCAGCCTGTACAGTTCCTGCATGTCCGGCTCGTCGGAAAGCATCTGCAAGTGCTCGCCGATAACATTTCGTCATACCGCACGGCAGGCCCCGTCTGCGCAAGACGCGGTTCGAGTTCATGCACCTTACGGGCGGTCTCGTCTATCAAAGGCAGCATCACTTCAAAAGGAAGCCCGTATTTCTTCAATAACCCGGCTGCAAGGGCATACATATGATTGGTAAAATTACAAGTGAACACCGCTGCCAGGTGCAGGCTTTTACGCTGTTCCGAATCGGCCTCATACACATTCTCGGAGATACGGAAGCAATATCTTTCAGCGTCCGGATATCTTCCGCAGAGTTGCTTTCCACGAAAACCGGTATCTGCCGGAAATCGACCGTACGCTGCTTGCTGAATGTCTGCATCGGATAGAACACGCCATACCGGTTTACCTTGCCTGCCCAAACGTCCATCGGGATACTTCCGGCTGTATGTACCACAGGGCATTTTCTTTTCCGGCAACAATTTCGGGCAGCAGTTGCACAAACGCCGCATCTTTCAGCGAAACGATATACAGCCGGGCATCCGCTGCCACAGACGACAAGTCGGTAGTATAGGCAGCCTCTACCGCCTGTGCCAATGTTCGCGCCGACTCTTCCGTACGGCTGTATACCTGCACGATACGGAATCCTTTATAATAAAGCGCCTTTGCCAGATTCGTAGCCAGATTGCCGGCTCCGATAAATACAACAGATGTATCTTCTATGCTTCTTTTCATCTTATCTCGTAGATACCAAATACAAAATAACCGCCTACAACCAACAGTGCCACCGGCAGCAAATAAGCGGACATAGTACCGAGCAGAGCCGTTATCAATCCGAAATTCAATATCAGCCACAGGCCCGTCAGCACCAGTCCCACCGACTTGTCATTCTTGAATAACAGGAAGATGACTGCCGTATAAAGCAGAAAATTATCCCGGTTCATCACCCACGACAGTCCCAGTGTGGAGAAATGCAGCAGTTTGTCTGCCAGATAGAGCACGCCGAACACAATCAGCGTGATAGCCGTAGCCTTATAGGTATCTTTATTGTTATTTGCTTTCGCCGCGCTCACCGTTACTTTCCTCCATATTTGTTAAGGTGAATCTTTTCCCATTGCAGGTTGTCCTCATTGAAAGGCTTGCGCTCCATTCCTTTATGCCCGATGGCAATGATACTGAGAGCCTGCAACTGCAAAGGCATGTCGAGTACTTCGTGCACATATTCGTTAGAGGACATGCCCGATGCCGTAAAACGCTCGCGAAGCTGTACCCAGCAACTGCCCAATCCCATATCTTCCGCCTGAAGTTGCAGGTAAATGGAAGCGATAGAGGCATCTTCTATCCAGACGTCGCTTGCCAGCGGGTCGGCGGTTACAACCACAGCCAATGCGGCATCCGCTATGAATTGCGACGCCTGCTCTTTACAGAAAGACAGCTTTTTCAATGTTTCCTTATCATCCACCACGATAAACTGCCACGCATTGCTCCGTTTGGAAGTAGGCGCCATCAGTGCGGCTTTCATCAGCGTAACCACCTGTTCTTGCGTCAACTCCTCTTCTGTAAACTTCCGCATGCTGCGGCGGGTCTTTATCAATTCGCTAAAACTTTCCATAGTGTATATCGTTTAGAAATGAATACTTTGTCGTTAAGTAATGCAAAGATACAAGATTATTTTTTTAAATTTGCAGCAATGCCCTTGAAACTGACTACATACCATCGGGGAAGCCGGATACCCGAACTGCCGGGAACCGATACATTCCACTCTACGGAGCTGTTTCACGTCTATGAAGCAACTCCGGGATATGCACCTTTGCTTATTGTGGCGTCGGAAAACGGAATACCCGTAGCCAAGTTGCTTGCCGCCATACGGAAGAGCGTGCGACTGTTTCCACCCGCCATCATCAAGCGGTGTGAGGTATACGGCACCGGAGAATATTTCGATGAAACGCTCAACCGTGAAGCTGTCTTTAGCGATATGCTGCAACGCCTCACGGACGAAGCTGCGGGAAGCCTTCCTTATCGAGTTCCGCAATCTGGACAATTCGTTGTCCGGTTATAAAGTATTCCGCGAGAACCGTTACTTTGCCGTCAACTGGCTGCGCGTACGTAACTCGTTGCATAATGTGGAGCAGGTAGAATCCCGTTTCAGTTCCTCCCGCATCCGCCAAATCAAAAAGGCTGAACAACGGAGCAGAAGTAAAAGAAGCGCATACCCCGGAAGAAATCCATGCTTTTGCCAAGATGCTGCATTACAACTACTCTGCCAAGATACGGCGGCATTTCCCAAGCATAGACTTTTTCCAGCTTCTGGAAAAGCAAATGCCCCGGAAAAGCCGTATTTTCATTGTAACCTATAAAGACAAAGTTATTGGCGGAAGCGTCTGTATCTATTCCAATAACAGTGCATACCTATGGTTCTCCGGCGGCATGCGTAAAACATACGCTTTGCAATATCCCGGCATTCTTGCCGTGTGGCAGGCGTTGCGCGATGCCAAAGACGCGGCTACCGCCACCTGGAATTTATGGACGTAGGCCTGCCTTTCCACAAACACGGCTACCGCGAATTCGTGCTCCGCTTCGGCGGAAAACAAATCAGCACCCGTCGCTGGTTCCGTTTTCGGTGGGAATGGCTGAACAGGGTGCTGATAAAGATGTATGAGTAAACGGGCTATTGGGCTATTTTGATGACAATAGTTTTGTTATATAATCACGGTAGAACTTCTCTACATCTTTCCAATGATAATAAGGCGCTATATCGCTCTTCAAAGGAATCTTCACTTCTTTCTCATTCAGCATAAATTTCACAAGAATATCATCACTACCTTTCTTGCTGAAGAAAATCAACTGTACATTAGCTGCCATCGGCACAATTTTAAAATCACTCCATACCTTATAGAAATTCTCCGGATTAGTTTCTTCCGCATAGCAGCCTTCTAAATGGAGCAACCCAGTAAGCGGCATCACATTTCCATCATGTCCGAAACGTAACGTAGCAGCAACCGAACGCTCTTCTATAGCCTCCTTTGCCGAATCAAGAATATTCTCCAACAGAGGAATAAAGGTGCGCTGTACTATCTCCTTACCCCACGGACAAGTTCCGTTGCAAACATAATGACCGTAATTAAAGACTTGCCAGATATCAAACAATTCCTTCTTTTCAAAAATATCATAAAAAGAGATGCCAAGGTCTACATTCTGCATATCCGATGCTATCCAATATAAGCCTATCATCACTTCTTCCGCATTGATGTGTTGCTCTACGTATGCCTGATTGGTAAACAACAGCTTCATCAGACGTTCCGGTCGGATATGTTCCTTGCGGAATTTACGATAGTTTTCACGCCAAGGAGACTCATCGGAAGTAAAATTCCGGGCATCTTCATTCCAGTAATTCAGATAATTCATATACCGGTCACCGGAGCCATAGGTTATTTGCAATTTAGGATTCAATCCCTTTAGCGTTTCGCAAAAGGTTGCCATGCTCAGTGCACAACGAATAACCACTGTGGAACGGGCACTGATATGCCTGTCTCCCTTAAACGCTTCCGGAAAGTTACGAAACATGCGCTCTGCTATTTCACGATGTTGCCTATACCCCAAAGGAGTCAATTGGCCTCCAAGTCCGCGAGCATCTTTCCATACCGATTCAAGACGGTGATACACATCTTTCCCTTTTCAGAAAGAAAACCTACAGCCGCAGCTTTTTCCAAAACCTGCATCACCGACAAATAATCTGCATCAGATATCAGATAGCGAGAGCCATGACGTCCATAATGCGACACATAGAAAGGCTTATATCCTGCGGGAGCCGGTGTATAACATTCGTCAATCCGAGGATAGGCATAATATACGCTGGCACTCTTATTCAGATTATCATAAACCTCTTGAGAAGTTGTTTGCGAATAGGTCGTAGCAACCAATAACAAGAAACAACACGAAACCAAAATCTTCAATTTCATCTTCAGTACTGTTTTGTATTAAAGAAAAGAGACTATCCAAAAACTAAAGCAGATACTGTTCTGTTTTTGGATAGCCTCTTTATCAAAAGCATTTAATCTGTAAAGTAATACTATTATTGCTTAACCATTTTAACAACACAAGGAGTACGGTTTGCATAGAATTTTACGACATAGGTTCCCGCAGCAGGAGCAGCAATATTATTGCCACCGCTTGCTACCAGTTCAATGCCATCGGCAATAGCAGTACTATTCTTGCCACTCGAACCATATTTAAGGTCGAAATTCTTATTCAGCCGAATCAAGAATTCTTCTCCTGCACCAAAAGCAGCCGGAGCTGATTCCCATACGTTTTCAGCAACATTGTATGTCATTGCTCTGTCGTCATCACCCCAGTTATTAAAAGCTCCTGTAATACTAATAGATTCGATTTTGGTCATTTCGATTGATTTTGCAGGAATATTGGCAGTAAGTTTATAAATACCATTAGGTATTAACATATTTCCACCATCCTTAGTTATACCTTCACTGCGAGTCTCAAAATAGTCATACCCCATTTGACCATTCCAGGTACCTGCTGTAGGCAAAATCTGGAATCCGCATTCTGTATCATTCGCATTATCCTTATTTACAAAATTATAGATACCCTCATACGTATTCGAGCCACCTTTTGTTTCCCAAATCTCAAGAGCCAATCCCTCTGCTTCTTTCCAACCATTGATTTCACCAACCAGATACATTGCTTTCACAGGCACTTCATAAGTCGTAACATTAAAACTATTGGACTTAGCAGATACAATCGGTTCATAGTTATTAGTTCCTGCCATTTTAGCCGTTACATATGCACTTACATTACCCGTAGCATTCGGAGCAATACCCAAACCGGAAAGAGCTATGCTGTTTATATCTTCGTAAGTAAAAGCAGCTTTAGTCTCTTTTTTCTGCCCCAGCAAAGCGGATTTATCTCCATAAGAGAGATATACACTGTAAATAACTTCTGTCGGCAAACCGAAATCGGCAGCAGACCAAGCAAATTCAACGCTCTCAGTTTGGCATTGCAGCTGTCACTGTAATGTCACCATATTCTCCTTTTATTTCCGGAGCAACAAATTCTTCCGGATTATTTATCTGAACCGTATCCAAATCCGTCTCACAAGAAGCGAACATGGCAACTGCCGCAGATAAGATTATATATTTAAAGAACTTCATATTTTCTGATATTTAAAGTTATATTTTTATTTATAGCCTTCATTCTGTACCAAGTTCGGATTCTCTGTCAAATCGGTATTCAGAATCGGATAAACTGTCAGATGCTGTCCCAAGGATACCTTTCCATCGGGTACACCACCCTTATACGGCCACGGGAATGATACAGAAGTGAAATATCCGTAACGGATCAGGTCTGTACGACGATGTCCTTCCCACATCAGTTCACGGGCACGCTCTTTCAATATAAATTCGGTATCAATGGAAGCAGGCATAGAAACCCCGGCGCGGTCGCGCAACTCCTTTATATAACCAAGAGCTTTGGTATCTGTAGTTGTTCCACCATCCAGACGCGCCTTAGCTTCTGCATAAATCAGATACATCTCGGCCAAACGGATAAAGGGGAAGTCCGCCGATGAAAGTTTGGAATATTCATCACCTGAGAACAGGTTTCCTTTTGAATCGCGGCTTGTAAATTTCCAACATCTCCAGCCCGAATTAATATCGCTGTTGCTGTACTCTTTCGTACCGCCGATGTTATAGAAGAAAGCACGCTTGTCGCTATTGGCACGGTCGTATCCAAAACCGGAAGTTTCGCCCCATTTCACATCTTTCAATTCAAAATATTCCACATATTCGTTCGGTACGTGATAACCGTTCCAATTTTCACGGGCAATACGAGCATCCGGATATCCTAATTCCTTAGCGATTGCGGAATTTGCTTCAGAGCTCAAGCTTGCCGATACCAAGTGTGTAGTTCCTCCCCAGCTTTGTGAATTATCACGGTCATACGCAATGGCGAAAATAAACTCTTTACGGGCATTATCATTTTCCGAATTATCCTGCATGAAAAAGTTCTTCATAATTAGGACACAAGTCATATCCCATCTTAATGGTAGCCTCGGCAGCATCAAGCGCATCCTGCCAGCGGGCGGTGCCGGTATAAACTTCTGCATTCAAATACATACGTGCCAATGTAGCCTGAGCAGCCCTTTGGTCACCCGGGATAAGGAACCGCACCTACCTCCGGCAATTCACTACCTTCCAACAAATCCTTCAATTCTTCTTCTATCCATTCGAATAGAGCTTTACGTCCGATTTGGGAAGGAAGCGCACCTGCCACATTCTCTTCCATGGCGAAAGGCGGATTACCATATAAATCCATCAGCAGATAGTAAGCGAATGCTCTCAAGAAACGAGCTTCCGCACGCAACTGAGGCAGTCCTTCCAAAGATGCGGCACTACTTTGCTTCAAGAACTCGTTGGCACGAGTTACAACCATCATACAACGCGTATAAGCAGCCAAAGTTGAAGCATTCGGGGTGGCAGACCATGAATTGTTCTGGAGTTCCACGATATAACTGTCTCCCCAAGTACATTTCAAGGCATCTACCGACATCTCATTCAGTACCATATATTGGCGGACAAGTTCACTCTGTCCTGCATCATCCACTGCAATATCCGCTTTACCCGGATCGTTTTGGCTTGCCAAAGAGTAAGCACCGTAAATATAGGCAAGTCCCATTTCATAGTCTTCCAAAGTCTGATAAGCCTGCCCTGCATTCTTATCTGTTTCATTTAAAGGCACAGTATCCAATCTCCGATACATGAATTGAACGTCAGCATGGACGCTGCTATTGCCAAGCTATATATAATCTTTTTCATAATTGTCTATACTCCTAAAATTTAGAAATTAATATTCAGACGCAAAGTATAGAGACGGGGACGCGGGATCAAGTTGTTATCCACACCGTCGGCTACCGTAAGCTCCGGATCGAGCCCGCTATACTTGGTGATAGTAAATACATTCTGTACAGAAGCCGCTACACGGATTTTACCGCCCCAGTTCTTGATTTTATCGAACGTATATCCCACATTGATGTCGTCCATACGGAAGAATGTAGTATTCTCCAGGAACATATCGGAGTACTTCTGTTGTTCAGAGATAGTTGCCGTCCAGCCCGTTTCCATACAATATGGTGAGAGGTTGTTCAAGTAACCTTTCGTATAATCATCCGAATAGGAAGTTGCGGTATTCATCTTGATTCTGTTCAAAGCATATCCGCCTACCGAACCATGGGCATTGAAACCGAAGTCCCAGTTTTTATAAGTGAACTGCGAACCGATACCGTAGAAGAACTTAGGCTGAATGCTCTTATCGGTGATGTAACGGTCTTGTGCGGTAATCTCTCCGTTACCGTCGCGGTCTACCAATACGTTCTGAAGCGGTTTTCCATTTTCATCATAAGCCTGCTGATACAAATGATAGGTATAAGGTGAGTAACCTACGCTGTACAATGAAGTATAACCACCTGTACCACCCATATTAGCACCTACTTCCACTCCGAGATAATCGGGAGTAGGATTATTGGTCAGTTTAGTAATTTTCGTATCCTGCCATGTACCGTTTACATTGATAGTCCAACGCATGTCTTTACGTTCGATAGGAATAAAATTCAGGTTAAACTCAAGACCTTTGTTCTCCATATCGCCTACGTTTGAAATCACCTTATTGGAGAAGTTTACTCCCATCGGCGTAGTTACATCATTCAGCAAATCTTTGGTTTTGCGCAGATACGCATCGATTGTACCATTGATACGTCCTTTCAGGAAGCCGAAGTCAAGACCAACGTTATAAGTTCCGTTGTTTCCCACTTAATGTCCGGATTATATGCATTGGGAGCCAATGTATAGATATAACCGTTTCCCCAAGGAATACGGGTAGCCAACGCAGAAGACTGGGTATATTTTGCCTGATAAGCATAGCAACGGTCGATACCTATATCCTGCTGACCTGTCTGTCCCCAACCCAAACGGAGTTTCAGACTGGAAATCGGTGCATCCGATTCTTTCAGGAAGTTTTCTTCGGCGATATTCCATGCAAAAGCGGCAGACGGGAACAAGCCCCAACGGTTGCTCTTGGAGAAACGGGAAGAAGCATCGTCACGCAAAGATACCGTAAACAAGTATTTTGAATTCAACGAATAATTGACACGACCGAAGAAAGATACCAGATAATATTCTTTTCTATCCGTAGGATTGTCCAAATACACATTGGAACGGTCATTGTTATAATATTGAATATTATCGTATTTCACATAATTGTGTTGCCAGGAATAACCCGCCATTACATCCAAATGATGAATACCGAATTCCTTATTATAATTGGCATAAAATTCCAACAGAGTATTCGCATTGTTATTCGCATAGTTTTCATAGTAATCCTGTGCACCGTTTCTCATAGAAAGAATAGAACCTAACTCCGAATACTTCGTACCTTCCGTACGCGCCAAATCGTAACCCAAGTTCAGGTTCACACGCAAATCTTCAAAACCGTGAATTTTATAATCCAACTGTACGTTACCCATTGAACGCCAAGTATCGTTTACATTGTAATTATCATATAATTGAGACAATGGGTTGATGCTTGCCATTGTGTTGGCAGAACCGTCGGCATTAATCCAGTTGAAATATCCGCCGGCCTTTGAAGTATCAATATTGCCGTTGGCATCATAGAAGTAAGGAGATTGTGTCGGGTCGAAATCAACGGCGCTGCCCACTGCTCCCGAATTAGGATAGTTGGCACGGTTGTAAATACCCTTTAAGTTGACATTTACACTCAAATGATCTTGAAAGAATTTAGGACTCAAGCTGATACCTAAGTTAGCACGTTGGTTGTCACCTTCTTTCAAAGTAGCCTGGTCATAAGTATAACCTAAACTTACGCGATAAGGAAGTACCCCTTTGGCATTGCATAAAGACTTACATTCTGGTCTGTAGAGAAAGCAGTACGATAAATCAGGTCTTGCCAGTCAGTATTGGCATTGCCCATCATACCCAGACGGGGATCGTTTTCTCCGTACACATCTTTAATATACTGGCGATACTGGTCACCGGTCATCATTTCCAATGTAGAAGTATTCTGCTTCAAACTGTAACTGGAATTATAGCTGACTTTCATCTTATCACCGGTTCCCTTCTTCGTAGTAATGATAATGACGCCATTAGATGCACGCGAACCATAAATGGCTGTTGCTGATGCGTCTTTCAGCACTGTGTACGATTCAATATCATTCGGATTAACAGATGCCAACGGATTTGCCATGCCGGCACCACCTTCACTGGTTACGGGCACACCGTCTATCACAATCAGCGGGTCGTTGGAAGCGTACAAAGAAGCTGCACCGCGAATACGGATAGTAGCTCCGCCGGTAGGGTCACCAGAAGCAGGAGTAACCAGCAATCCCGGAACTTTTCCCTGAAGCATTTGGTCGGGTGAAGTAATGGCTCCGCGATTGATTTCGTCCGCCTTAATAGCCGTAACCGAACCGGTCAGGTCATTCTTCTTAACAGAGCCATAACCAATGACTACAACCGTTTCCAGCAATTCAGCATCGTCTTGTAAAGTTACAACAACCGAGGGTGCAGCAGCGACTTCCTGACTTTTATAGCCAATAAAAGACACCACTAAAGTGGCTCCTTGAGGAACAGTTAAAGTAAAATTACCATCCAAATCCGTGATAGTACCATTTGTGGTATTTCCTTTTTCCACGACATTAGCGCCAATCACACCACCCAAAGCATCTTTCACATGCCCTTTCACCGTGATGTTCTGTGCATAAACGCCAACTGACAAGAATAACCTAATAACAGGGAAGAATCGTTCGACAGATTCTAAGATTAACTTGCTTCATGCATTTAAAAATTAAAGTTAACAATATTAATTATCTACAGTATATTCAAAAGACGTTTCAGTATATTAACCTAAATACGGAACGTGCTCCAAATACTTTATTATGATACAACAAATGTATGCTATATTGTCGAGTAAGAGACAAAGATGCCGCAAAAAGTTCAATAAGAAGAATGCAAACGATTGCACTATGTCCGGTATCATGCGCTATCATCTCATAAACGCATGGGCACACCAATGAAAACGCGTAATAAATAACGGGAAATCAGCAGGGTAATATCTGCAAAAACACACGCTAAATAGTAGTTTAGCTACTGCATTTTCCCCGGAACAGCAGGTCTTTTTTTCGTTTCGCAGTTGCGGGCTCTACGGTTGCCAGCCGCGGGCTGTCGGGCCCGCAATTGGCAACCGTAGAGCCGCAACCGGAAAACAAGGAAAAGGAAGTGATAAAAGGACATTATACATGCGATAAAACAAAGAAAAGAAAGAGGGAATGAGGCATTTATCCCTAACAAATACCTTACTGTCACAGGGCATATTCCGGAAATTACGGGTGCATTTATCTTTAAACAATGCACCGAATCGCATGATAAAGGTCTTTTGGAGTAGTAAATCGTCAGAAAAGTCTCTATTATCGACTGTGTGTCAATTAAGATAACACACTGATTATAAGATATATAATATTTATTCGCGTGACGACCACGAATCAGTCATCACTCTCACCACGCTTGTCGTCACTCCCTGTATCCCTTTGCAGGAAAGGGATACAGAGTGATTGGTGACGAGTGATGACAAATTATGCAAAACTCTGAAACAGAAATAATGCAAATACTACCTACCGGCAGACAACAAGATTGTCCCAGTCTGCAAGCCTTTGGCTTTGGCGTTCAAAAACAATTTCAACCGGACTTGTTCCGTGCTCTGCACGATAGCCGTCAACTGTCCGCTGAAGCCGGCATCTTGGTAAATGGAAAAAGGTCGAGGCTGGTGGCATCGCCATTGGCTGCCGCGCGGTAACGGCCGGCTCCTTTTACAGAGAAAGAGACAAGACGATTGTCCGACGGACAGAGATTGCCGTCTTTATCGACAACGCGGACGGTGATGTAGCAAGGTCTTTACCGTCGCAGCAAGCCGGGTGCGGTCGCAACCAGTTCCAGATGATGAGGTTTGCCGGCGGTACGGACGATTTTCTCTTCTGCCGGTTTGCCGGAAGCATCATAAGCCACGACTTTCAGTTCGCCCGGTTCATAAGGAACATCCATCCACATCAGGCGGTAGCGGCGTTGCAAGGCAAGCGAGTCCTTGCCTTGTAAGGCTTTGCTCTCCGATGCCGTCAGTTTGCGTTGCTTGCCGTAGCTCTTGCCGTTGACGAAAAGTTCCGCTGTGGGATAGCTGGTATAAACAAAGACGGGAGTGTTCTCTCCTTCCCGGCCCGGCCATGTCCAGTGCGGAAGGACGTGCAGGGTGTTTGCGGTCTTGTTCCAGATGCTGCGGTACAGATAATAGCGGTCTTTGGGCAGGCTTACCAAGTCAATGATGCCGAATACGGAACTGTGGCTGGGCCAGGCATCCGTGTCGTACGGAGAGGGTTCGCCCAAATAGTCAAAACCCGTCCAGACAAACTGCCCGATAGTCCAGTCGTAATCATCGGCCAGGGCAAAGTCCTCATCGGCACATTCGACCAAGAGCAATACTCCACATCATACCCCGAAGACTGGTGGTCGGCATACGTTGCCCTGCCCGTTTCTCTACCGGAAATTTATAGACTCCGCGGGAACTTACGGTAGAGGCGGTTTCCGAACCAAGAATGATATTCTGCGGAAGTGCGTTGTAAGACTCCACATAACGGTGGGCGCGGTAGTTGAGACCGGGAACGTCTATCATAGCGGCGAAACCGTTTTCCAGGACGCAAGACACCTGGTCCATACCGCAGGTAACAGGACGTGTGGGGTCTTCGCGGTGGCATATATCCTGCAGGAAAGAAGCGACTTTATAGCCCTCGGCACTGCACTGAGTAGCACTTCGTTGCCAATGCTCCACATGACCACACTCGGATTATTACGGTAATGGCGCAACATATTCACCATGTCCCGCTCCGCCCATTCGTCGAAGTAACGGTGATAGCCGTTATCGCATTTGGCAATATCCCATTCATCGAAAGGCTCTATCATCATCATAAAGCCCATTTCGTCGCAAAGCTCCACCAGTTCCGGAGCCGGCATGTTGTGCGATGTACGGATGGCATCGCAACCCATATCCTTCAGCAGCGTGAGCTGGCGGCGAAGAGCAGCCACATTGACGCAGCCCCCAAAGGCCCCAGGTCGTGATGGTTGCAGACGCCCTGAAACTTACGGTGCTTGCCGTTCAGGAAAAAACCTTTGTCCGCCACAATCTCTATGCTACGGATGCCGAAACGGGTGGTATATTCGTCCACCAGCCTGCCGTCGGCATATATCTTGGAAGACGCCTTGTAGAGCCGGGGTGTCTCCGGCGACCATAAGGCGGGAGCATCTACCAGGAAGTTCTGCTCGAAAGGCTGCCCGTGGTTTATTTTGCGGGTGTTGTCTTTGGCGGCAACCACCTTACCGTCCGGCGATATATCTCGGTCACAATCCGGATATGCTTGTTTCCGGCATTGGCAACCTCCGTACGCAGCCGCACGGAAGCATACTTGTCCGACACGTGCGGGGTGGTAAGCTGAGTGCCCCACACCGGAACGCATACCGGTTCGGTCGTCAACAGGCGGACATTCCGGTACAACCCCGCACCGGGATACCAGCGCGAAGACTGCGGTTTGTTCTCCAACCGCACGGCAAGCGTATTGGGTTTTCCGTCCTTATATATATAAGGTGTGACATCGCAATGGAAAGAGTTATAGCCGAAAGGCAGAAGCAGGCTTCCTGCCCGTTGATATAGACACGGGCTTCGCTCATGGCTCCGTCAAAAACCAGTGTAGCCTGTTTGCGGGCGGGAACGGTAAAGGTGGTACGATACCAGCCTACGCCTACATAAGGCAATCCGCCTGTGCGTCCGGTCTTTACCGAAGCCTGTTTTTCGAAATTCTGCGTGACGGCTACTTTCTGCAAATCGTTGTCACGGTCGAACGGTCCGTAAATGGCCCAATCGTGAGGCACGGTTACCGCCTGCCATTGCTCATCGTCATATCCCGGGTGAGCAGCTCCGGATATATCTCCCCGGAAGAACTTCCAGCCCTTTTCCAATAGCACTTCGGTACGCTGCGCCATAACGGCCGTGAAGAGGAAGAAGCAACAGATGCCCGTTATCAGTCTCTTATTCATAATTATACTGTTTTACAGGTTATTTAAACGCATCCATAATCACCGTAGGGCGGCCGTCGGCAGTAAACGCTCCCAACCGATACTGGCTCGGCTTGCACTCCGGTTCCCAATAGAACACACCCTTGCAGCGTCCTCCGGTATTCTCCCGGCTTTCCTTGACGATGCGTTCCAACTGCCGTTTGCCTTCGGCAAGGACAGACGCACTTGCCAGATTGCCCTTGTCATCACCGCATTCCATGCCGGTTTCCACTATCATCACATCACAATCATACTTGGCGCCCAACGCCTTGATATTCTCCATGCAGTCGGTGATAATGTCATCGGCGGTATAATCCGGCTTCTCCATCCGTGTCCAGTAAGGATAAAGCGACATGCCTATCATATCCCACTTCCCGTTGTGTTTCTTCAGCTCATCGAAAAACCAGTTGAACAGTTCTTTATCCCAACCGTTGTCCAGATGAACAATCACAATCGCATCGCCGAAGACTGACTTCACCGCATTGTAGCCCTCAGTGATGAAATCGGCCAAATTACTCCAGTTTGCGGGATACACGACTTTATCCGACGCCGTTGCCGGAGCGTTTTTCAAGTCACGCTCTTTCACATCATAGGATGCACCGCTCAGCGCCACATTCTTATCCCACAACATACCCGGACGTATTTCGTTGCCCACTTGCACCCATTTGGGAGACAACCTCCCGCTCCGACCGTCAAGCTGAAGCACCGCTACCGTATGGTCGCCGATGGCTTTCTTCAGTTCCGGCAGCGTTTTGTCCTTCCATGCGGCAGGCTTGTTTTGCTGGGCGGGGTCTGCCCACCAGTCACTATAATGGAAATCTATCATTACGTCCATTCCCAAATCCTTCGCCCTCTTGGCTTTGGCTACGACATCGGGTGTATTGCACCAGTTGCCGTGCTCTGCCGGGTCTACCCACACACGCAGACGAACCGCATCCAGTCCGCACTCCTTCATCAGGCGGTGCATTCAAGCTGCTTGCCGGCGGCATTATAGAAGCGATGTCCGGCTGCTTCCATTTCCGTAACCCAACTGATGTCGGCGCCTTTGGCAAAAGAATCATCTCCGGTGCCGGGAGTCTGCTCCGGTGTCGGAGACGTTCCTTCCCTATCGTTGTCGGCCGTGTTCTTGCATGCAATGAAAAGGCATGCGATACTCAAAAAGAAAGTAATAAATTTAATGTGTTTCATGATTCCAAGTATTATAGTAATATAACATTCATTGAAGCAAGGCATCCCGTCTGCCCCATTAAGGCAATTCATACGATACCGTCCTACCGCAAAATTCCCCCTGCGGCATAGGTACTTCTATCGTTTTACCGTTATAAGTAAGCGTTATTTTCTTCAAAGCCGCATTCATGCAGGCATCCGTCACTGTAAAGACGGACTTTCCTGCCACCGTCTTTATCATTACGGTACAAGGTTCAGAAGCTGTAAGCGACACACCGCCGGCCTGCAGGCCATTGTTGCCCGGATAGAACACCGCCTGCAACAGTTTTTTGTCTGCCGACTGCACTGCCTGTACCAAAGAGTCATTCCTCAGCACACGGAAAGGCAACCGGGCGGACGGAGTGCCCTTTCCCGTATACACGGTATAGCCATAGGTATCATTCACGGGCGCTTGTCCGTGGTCAATCCACAAACGGAGAATTTTCACGCTATCCGGCAGATTCTTCTTACCGGCATTTGTTTTGTTGTGCAGCACCCAGTTCGCAGGACGCGTTTCGCAGGCTACGAACGCTTTCCGACTGTATTCAGGAAGAACGCGGTAAGCAAATTGCCCCTCCTGCACCAGCCAGGGTGTGTTCTTGCCTGAGATTTTCCAGGTATGCACACCGGCTGAAAGAGCCGTTTTCTTGCCTTTCTCCAACAAACAGACATCATTCAGCAAGGCCGTCTGGTCGATAGTGGTACGGATATGTCCCGGCTGTCCGGACTGCCTGTTCGTCACACCCGCTCCCAAGGCAACCATATAGTCTCCCTGAATAAAATAAGATTTATAAGCCTTTACACCATAAAGCACCTCGTTACAGCCGGCACTGCTGCCCCGGTCGTTCACACCCTCTTTCTCCGAAGCATTCATTTTCTCGAAAATATATCCCGCCACTGCATCGCCGCTACCGTCCGTGGCTGCTGCCGCATAATTATGCTTACTGCAATAGCCGCGCCAGTTAATTACCGGTTCCAGGCGCTCCATACCTGCGCGTGCGGTTACTCCGGGAGATGCCGTTACGTCCCAGCCACCCATGATGGAGCGATATTCGTTGCCGCTGCGCTGAAACAAAGTCATACCGTCCGTAGGGTAGAAATTATAGGCATCGGCAAAGTTGGGCGCACTCTCCAAGCCGTCACAACGCACGGAAGCCATATTCACCATTATGTGGCAGTCGGGGGTTTTCTTTATCAAATCATCGTTATTAAAGAACCAGCGGGTTCCGGAATACATGCCCGGAGCGTACCCCGCCATCCGGATATGCTTTTCTTTCACTTCTTTCCATAACTGCCGTAACTCCGCCTGCTCGGTTTCCGTAAAAGCATCCATCCAGTCCGTCAGCACTTTATTCAGCATCTTTGCGTAAGGAATCTCTTTTTCGGCAGCGGTATAGACATACGATCCACGGTCCAGACAAGGCAAGGTAAATCCTTTATAGTAGTACCAGTTTCCACCGCGCAGAAAGTTCAGGATAGCTTGGGCATTCTCCCTGCTCAGGCGTTCCGCCCACGGTGTCCCTTTCAGCATACCCAGCATATTCAAGGCATTGAAGGTTCCGTCTATGGGATATCCCCAAATCAGGCATTGCTTGCCATGTCCCCACCCTGCACCGTCGGCAGTAAAACCTTCGGTCCAGAAAGAATCGTGCAGAGTAAGTTGGGAAGTCACGCTGATACCTCTCCGGCACACTTCTGCCAATACATCCACCATAGGCACCGAACTGTACATTGCAGCTACGGGCAATAGCGAACGGTATGCCAACGCGTTGCCGCCCACCCACCATACATGATTGCGGAAACGTTCTATCGAAACAACGTTCTTGTCGGTTTCATCATGACGCAACGGCTGCGTATAGGCTTGCAGCCCCAATACTTTCAGCATATCGCAAGCGGCCTCCAGCAAAGGAGTTGCACCGCCGCGTTCGGCAAGTTCCATTTTATCCAGCCAGGCGAAATAGATGTTTACCGCAGCCGTAGGAATGGCAAAGCAGGAAGCGTGAAAACGGGAAACGGCGTTCGAGCGTCCGGCTTCCAGCATGCCGTAGTGCACCACCGCTTTCAGCACTTTGTCGCTCAACAACTCGTCTGCCGTCAGCGTACCGCGGCGGTATGCATCGGCTATGCAGCACAAGCGGTCAAGGGCGTTTCCGATGAAAATACCCACCCGGTCATCGGCTGTTGTATGGAAGCTCTTCCGATAGGCATTGCTACGTTCGAACTCAGCTTCCAAAGCGTCCATATCCGAGAATGTCCCTCCGGCGTAAGCAACTCCAGACACCTGGCGGGCGGCACGGACATATTCACCTTAGACAGCCTGTAAGGATGCTCATGAAAATAGACACGCAATTTCTTCATTGCCTCCAATTTTGCACTATCAGTGCAGAGGCGCGCTTCGCGGTAATAGCGTGATAGTTATCGAAAGCAAACTTAACTTCCTGCTCTTGAGCAGAGACAGCCAATGCCGGCAAGCATAGGCAAAAAAATAAAACAAGTCTCTTTATCATAGTCAGCCAATACATTATAATATTAATTAAAGGATACCACATTTTCCAGAGGATAAAGTTACGGAGATTTATCGTATAGCAAATGATTTTTGCCGGGAATTTACCGTGCAGCGGGCAAATACATGGTTGCAAACAGTATATGCAATCGTTTGCACAAACTTATAACCCGATATGTATCAACAGAAAAGTTTTATTAGACGCATTCCGCTATTTTTGCAGCAGGATAAATAAGAAGCCCGGCTACGGTCTTCGTATATCTTCCTATTTTTATTACCTTTGGCTGAAAATTGAAATCATACTGATGAACAAACCGCAGATAACCATTAAAGATATTGCCCGGGCATTGAATGTCTCGCCGTCCACCGTGTCGAGAGCGCTCAAGGATAATCCGGACATCAGCCGGGAAACCCGTGACCTCATCCATGCCTACGCCCGCGAACATAACTACAAACAATGTGCTTGCCGTGAACCTCCGTTCGAGCCGCAGCAATACGATTGGCGTGATTGTGCCCCAACTGGTGCATCATTTCTTCTCGTGCGTACTGAGCGGCATCGAGACAGCGGCGGCCAAAGCCGGCTACAACATAATCGTGGCTCAAAGCAACGAGTCCTACGAACAGGAAGTCAAAATCGTCCACTCTTTCCTTGCCGCCCGCGTTTGCGGCGTCATAGCCTCCCTTGCCAAAAACACGGAGCAATACGACCACTACCAGGAGCTGCTGAACAACGACATACCGATTGTATTTTACGACCGCATCTGTACGGAGCTGAAAACGGAACGGGTGGTTGTGGACGACTATGCCGGCTCGTTTGCCGCCGTAGAGTACATGATTCAGACCGGATGCAAACGCATCTTCTTCTACGGCGCATCTCCGCATCTGGAGATTACCAAGAACCGGCGGAACGGCTATCTGGATGCCATGAAGAAATACAAAGTGCCGGTGGACGACAGCATGATAAAGCTGTGCGACAACCGTGAACGCGCCATTGCCATAACGCCCGATCTGCTGGAGAGTGACAACCGTCCCGACGGCTTCTTTGCGATTAATGACGAAACGGCGGCAGGTATATTGTATGCCTGCAAGCTGGTGGGACTGAAAGTGCCGGACGAGGTTTCCATCTGCGGTTTCACCGACGGAGCCAATCGCCCAAAGCACCGACCCGAAACTGACCACTGTGGAGCAGCACGGAGAAGAAGTGGGCAAAAGCGCATTCGGCATCCTTACAGACAAGCTGAACGGGCACGAGGGAAAAAGCACCAACAAGATTGTGCGGACAAACCTGGTGGTAAGGGGAACGACCAAATAAAAACACAACCGAATTCATCTATAAACTAATATCATAAAAAACAAGAGAGCAATGAAAGTAAAACCCGATTTAAGTTTCTGGAAACTATGGAATATCAGCTTCGGTTTCTTCGGCGTACAGATTGCGTATGCCCTGCAAAGCGCGAACATCAGCCGTATATTCTCTACTTTAGGAGCCGACCCGCACAGTTTGAGCTATTTCTGGATATTACCGCCGCTGGCAGGTATCATCGTGCAGCCCATCGTAGGAGCTGCCAGCGACAGGACATGGACACGGTTCGGACGTCGCATTCCCTACCTGTTCATCGGCTCGCTGGTTGCGGTACTCGTCATGTGCCTGCTGCCCAATGCCGGCAGTTTCGGTATGGCGGTGAGCACGGCCATGATTTTCGGTCTGGTATCGCTGATGTTTCTGGATACTTCCATTAATATGGCAATGCAGCCATTCAAGATGATGGTAGGCGATATGGTGAATGAGAAACAGAAAGGACTTGCCTATTCCATCCAGAGTTTCTTATGCAATGCCGGCAGCCTGGTGGGCTATCTGTTCCCGTTCATATTTGCGTGGGTAGGTATCAGCAACACGGCGCCCCAGGGGGTAATTCCCGATTCTGTAATCTACTCGTTCTATATCGGAGCCGCCATTCTGATATTCTGCGTTATTTATACAACGGTCAAAGTCAAGGAAATGCCGCCTGCAGAGTATGCCGAATATCATGGTATCACGGAAGAGCAGGAACATGAGAAAGTCAATATGCTGAAGTTGCTGGTGAAAGCACCGAAAGCCTTTTGGACGGTAGGCTGGTGCAGTTCTTCTGCTGGTTCGCCTTTATGTTCATGTGGACATACACCAACGGAAGCATCGCCGCAAATGTATTTGATGCTCCCACCGTTGAAAATACGGTAAACGGAATCACAAAAGTAGTTCTCGACACCAAAAGCCTGCAATATCAGGAAGCTGCCAACTGGGTAGGCGTACTGTTTGCCGTACAGGCTATCGGTTCCGTACTTTGGGCAATCTGCATCCCCATGTTCAAAGACCGCCGCTTCATTTACGCGCTGAGCCTCGTGCTGGGCGGTATCGGATTTATATCCACCTATTTCGTACACAGCCCGTATATGCTGTTCGTATCTTTCCTGCTGATAGGCTGCGCATGGGCCGCCATGCTGGCACTGCCTTTCACCATCCTGACCAACGCCTTGTCCGGCGGACACATGGGTACGTATCTCGGACTGTTTAACGGAACCATCTGCATTCCGCAAATCGTAGCAGCGGCGTTAGGCGGAAGTATTCTGGCACTGTTTACACCGGAAGGGATGCTTCCCCCTGAAATAAACATGCTGGTAACGGCGGGTGTGATGCTCATTATCGGAGCCGCCTGCGTATATTTGATAAAAGAGACCAAAGGAGAAAGGGCGTAAACAGCTCCTCTCCTCACCGATGAATATATGCTTCCTCATCGGTAAGAAGGTGTAAAATACACTTGATGATTTCTTTTAGGCACGGATTACACGGATTGACACGGATTTATTTTATCTCTTTTCCGTG
>ENA-OQCX01000281-OQCX01000281.1-human-gut-metagenome-genome-assembly--contig:-NODE-281-length-27132-cov-2.528050_pt1 | contig 27132 bp, 33 predicted proteins | sample MGYA00242762_ERZ504587 | MGnify/ENA primary metagenome ERZ504587 (study PRJEB26092, sample SAMD00036337) | human gut metagenome | host: Homo sapiens | study: EMG produced TPA metagenomics assembly of... | reverse complement strand
GATATATTTTATAAAGATGCCCAGACAGCGTGTGACGCCCTGTTCAGTCATGAACCTTTCAAGAAACTGAAGGACAAATTTAATATTGTCGCTGTGGCAAGCCCTTCGGAAGACAGCGGAGTCAGCATACCGGGACAAGGCAAATGGAAATCTACAGCTGTAAGTTCACATTTCAACACGTTCTATTCCGACCGGTATCTCACTACCAGTCGGGTAAAAAGTATTCATAATTGGTTGGCTGGAATTCCTTACGAGCATATCATTATTCTAGCCAATACAGACACCTATGGAGGAGGTGGCATCTATAACTCATATACACTGACCACAGCCCATCATCCTGATTTTCAACCGGTTGTATCCATGAATTCGGACCGTACGTTTGGTAGGAGTTAGCAGATGAATATGCATATACCGAAGCCCCAAGCCCGCAATATCCATATGAAGTGGAACCTTGGGAGCCAAATATCACCACATTAATTGATTTCGACAGTAAATGGAAAGATATGATTCCGGAAGGTACTGCCATACCTACTCCGGTAGCTACAGAAAATGCCGACTTATACACCAAGGTGGGTGTCTATGAAGGAGCAGGCTATACACAAAAAGGACTTTATCGTCCTACTACCGAATGCAGAATGAAGATAAACGAAGCACCTGCATTCTGCCGGTATGCCAACGTGCATTAGAAAGACTAATAAACTTTTATACTGCGAAATAGGTTCATAACTTAAGACTAAACAAAGACAGATAAAATGATTGAAATTAAACAAGTAAAAACACAAGATGAGGTTAATTATACCTTTGTGGAAAAATTAATGCATACGGCATTCCCTCAAGAAGAACGCCGTGATACCGTACAGCAGAGAGAATATTCTGATAATAATCCCCGGTTCTGCAACAACATTATTTTAGAAAACGGTAACAGCATTGGTATGATCAGCTATTGGACAATGGGAGATTTTTACTATATCGAACATTTCGCTATTGATCCCAGCCTCAGAAACGGAGGTTATGGAAAACGTGTGCTGGAAATGATAAAAAAACAGTTAAAAGGTCCAATTGTATTGGAAGTAGAGGAGCCTAATGATGAAATGAGCACACGCCGTATTCACTTCTATAAAACGTTTGGAATTCACTTTACATAAAAAGCCCTATATACAACCTCCCTACCGTAAGGGAGATAGCGGCCTACCAATGCTCTTAATGACCTATGGAGATATAGATATGGAAAGTGATTTTGAGAAAGTTAAAAAGACTCTTTACAAAGAAGTTTACGGACAAGAGATCTGAACATTCATTCTTCATCTTTTTCTTCAATTCCCTGAGCCACCACACAGGAGTTTGTCCTCAAAAAATCCATTGTACGTACTATTACTAGCCATAGGTAACGGATAAATTCGTCCATAACAAATAGAATGGAAAACATAAAAAAGGAAGCTGTTAAAAACAGCTTCCTTTTTTTATCTATGCTTATTATAACTATTACTGACGTTGAGTAGCTGAATAGTTTATTTTCAAAGCGTAAGCTTGACGAAGTGCCTGCTTTACATCCTGTACAATACCCATCTTTGTATCTTTATCAACTTTCAAGGATACTGTCATAAATGGCTGGTCTTCTTCTTTCATATTCTCACGTTCCTGATAAATGTAGTCCTGAACTTCTGACACTTCAGCAAACTTATCATTCAACTGAATACGACTTTCAGCACCCATTTTCTTTTTGGAATTCCGGCAACGGTTTACCTATATAAATAAAGGAAACCAACGACTTCTTTTCCAACTTTTCCAATTCTGTTCCTTGAGGAACCTGAAATTGAACCTTCAATGTAACCTCACGCATGGTTGTTACAATCATAAAGAAGAACAACATGGTAAAGATAAGGTCAGGCAATGAAGAGGTATTCAACTCAGGCATTCCACGTTTACCTGTTTTATTAAATTTTCCCATTACTTACCTCCATACTTTTTAGGTTCAGCTTCAGAAATCTTCTGCGGATAATATTCACGAATAGCTTTTTGTTCATCTTCGTTGCACTCATTATAAAGCTTTCCAAATTTAGCTTTACCTAGTTCATTACGAAGTTCATTATACGCAGCAACCAATTCATTTTGCACATCAATATATGCTTGATAGCTAGTTCCAACGTCATTCTGAACAGAGATTACATGATTTTCCGTAATCATACAATCACCCAGCAAAGGAATATTCTTTCTATGCTTTTCAGGCAGATTTTCATCATCATACGGATTGGCTATAAACTCTTTTGCCTTTTCTTTCAATTGCTTCACATCAATATAGTCCGTACCACACATCAGCTGGTTGTCTTTATTCAGACGGACTTGAAGGATGTTTCGTTCCTTTACAATAATATCATCATCTTTCTGATCCTTGTTTTCGGGAGGAGGCGGAAGCGTCTCGCCAAACCACGGTCAGTATCCATTGATGTTGTTATCAGGAAGAAAATAAGCAACATAAAGGCAATATCAGCTGTTGAACTGGAGTTAATTCCAGGTACGCCTCTTTTTTTTCTTGCCATTTTACTTACTTCGTTTTAAATTATTTAATCAATGTAGATAATATTATCTTTTAAAGATACCGCTCAAGTTTACTAAAGTACCGATTGCAGCCACACCAAACAAGAAATAAATGGAGTAAATCAGCATATCAGTAATTTTCAACCAACCTGTATCAGTGTAAGCACTACCATCGGCCAAAACAACAGGAGAGTCAGAACCCATACCGTAAGAAACGACCAATACTACCACAAACAAGACCAAGCCGATCAAAGACTTTATTGCACTTTTAGGATTATCTCTCAAGCAGCGCCAAATTGTGCTATCGCACCAATTACAGTTACTGCCACACATATTCCAAACATTGCATACATTAAGTAAATCAATGTTTCCGTATGTTCAGGTGCATTATATTCACCTACCGGATTATTGTATCCTACAAAATAGAACATTCCCAGCACGACAAGAATCAGCGCAAAGCAAATGTACATTATGTAGTAAGACACTTTATATGATAACTTAGCCATCTCCTAATTATTTTTTGTATTTCAAGTTATATTTAGTGATCATATCCAACAAAGTGATAGAAGAGTCTTCCATTTCACTTGTCAAACCTTCAATCTTAGAAAGGATGTAGTTATAGAATACCTGAAGAATCAATGCTACAACCAAACCGAAGATAGTAGTAATCAAAGCCACTTTCATACCACCAGCTACAACTGTCGGAGAAATATCACCAGCCTGCTGAATCTTATCGAACGCCATAACCATACCGATTACAGTACCCAAGAATCCCAAAGACGGAGCCATAGCGATGAACAGTGTAATCCAAGAACATCCTTTTTCCAAATAACCGGCTTGAACTCCACCGTAAGAAACAACTGAACGTTCTACTACATCAATACCTTCATCTATTCTCATCAAGCTTGATAACAAATAGAAGCGACCGGACCACGAGTATTGCGACATACAGTTTTAGCAGCTTCAACATCACCTTTTTCCAAAGCAGCCTCAATGTTAGCCATCAACTTCTTTGTATTCGTTTCAGCCAAGCTCAAATAAATGATACGTTCAATACAGAAAGCCAAACCTAAAACCAATGCGATAGCTACCAATGACATGAAGCTGGCATCACCTTCAATAAATTTGGTTTTTAACTCTTTGTGAAGACCACCACCTTCTTCAACCACTGCTGCTTCAGTAGTCTGTTCTGTTTGAGCCGGAGCTGCGTCTTGAGCCATAACAGGCTGAACTGATCCTAAAGTAAGGACTCCCATCACTGCAAGAATTGCAAATAACTTTTTCATTGTGTGTCTAATTTTTAAGATTAATTAATTAATTGTTATTTATTTGTTTTAATTGTCTTCCAGTCTGTTGTGCTTTCCATTACAATGCGGAGAGAGCGGGATTCGAACCCGCGAAACACTTTTGGCGTTTACACGCTTTCCAGGCGTGCCTCTTCAACCACTCGAGCATCTCTCCTTTTCGGGCGACACAATACTATCTTTTTTAAAATCGGGTGCAAATTACAAAGAAAATCGGGAACTGCAAGCGATTTCAGCTACAAATGTATTCTTTTTTTTCGTCTTACGTAGAATTAGCCCTGCCAATATTTAAATTACCTATCAAAATTAATAAACTTTAAAAACTTATTCAGCCATTTTGAACACTTTTAAAGCATTATTGGCAGTAATTCTATCCACATCTTTAAAATCCAGACCATAGATTTCGGCAAGTTTCATCGCTACATTCTTTATATAAGAAGACTCGTTCCGTTTTCCCCTGAAAGGCACAGGAGCCAAATAAGGAGAATCCGTTTCAAGAACAATTCTGTCTAAGGGGATATGAGGTAAAACCTCAGCCAGACTACTCTTCTTGAATGTAACGACTCCATTGATTCCAAAGAAAAAACGAGCATACTCTAAAACCTGCCCTGCTTCCTCCAGAGCACCCGTAAAACTATGAAAGATACCGCTTAACTCAGTTTTTTTATAAGGTTCCATCACTTCAAACAACTCCGGAAAAGCTTCACGGCAATGCAACACCAAAGGCAGATGATATTCCAATGCCCATTGAATCTGTATATCCAACGCCTTCTGTTGTTCTTTCAAATATGTCTTATCCCAATACAAATCCATTCCCACCTCACCTACAGCCACAAAAGGATGTTCACCGGAAAGCAGCTTTTTCATCTCATAAATACGGAATAACGAATCAGCCCCAACAGAAGTCGGATGAAATCCAATCATAGGAAAACAATACCCCTTATATGCCGTACAGACATTCAACATCGCTTCCACCGTGGTGTCATCAATATTGGGCATAAAGACTTTAGATACTCCGGAATCCCGAGCACGTTCTATCACAGCCGGCAAATCCTCATCAAACTCCTCAACAAACAAATGAGAATGCGTGTCAATCATATTATACTTTTCTATTCATCAAATGACAAACAAAAGACTTCAGCTCTTCTTTTCTTTCAGAAGGCACAGCTATACTTTCCAACAACGAAAGCCCCTCGACATAATAAGCGTTAATCTTTTCTTCACAAATTCCGCCGATGCCTATCTTATCATAAAGAGCTGTTACAGCTTTTATCTTTTCTTCCGGACAAAAAGCAGTAGAAGCTATCCATTTTTCCAACTCCTTCCGTTGTATCCCATCTGCCAAAGCCAACGCATTGATCAGCATAAAAGTCTTCTTATTGCATAAAATATCTCCACCTATATTTTTTCCAAACACTTTCGAATCCCCATACACATCCAGATAATCATCCTGTAACTGGAATGCCAATCCCATTTTGATACCGAAATCGTATAATTTGCGGGCATCATCTTCCGAAGCCCCCCTAATACCAGCACCAATTTTTAACGCAGCAGACAAAAGTACCGATGTCTTTAAACGAATCATCTCCATATATTCGGGAACAGTAACATCATTCCGGGTTTCAAATTCCATATCCCACTGCTGTCCTTCACAAATTTCCAAAGCAGTCTGACTGAAAATATCCATCACTTGCCTCAAATAACGCTCCGGACAATTATTCATCAGCCGATAAGCCAACACCAGCATGGCATCCCCCGAAAGAATAGCCGTATTCTCATCCCAAACCTTATGCACGGTAGGCTTGTTTCTGCGCATATCCGCACAATCCATCAAATCATCATGCAACAATGTATAATTATGATAAGTCTCTATACCTGCCGCTTGTGGTAAAATATCATCCACATTCTCTTTGTAAAGCTGATAGGAAAGCAACATCAAAACAGGACGGATACGTTTACCGCCTAATGACAAGACATACTCTATAGGACATACAATCCTTTTGGTTCGCGCACATAAGGCATCGTAGCAAGATAAGTATTTACCTTTTCCAATAACTGGTCTGCAGAAAAAAGCCATAAATTATTTTGATTAAGGGGTTCTAGAAAAAGAGGCTGCTTTTTAAAGGCAGCCTCTTAATTAAGATATTAAAGTATTTTATTACTGTAATTTGAAAGTTACAGGCACTGTATATTTCACACGTACAGCTTTACCACGCTGTTTGCCAGGTTTCCATTTCGGCATGGTCTTGATTACACGGAGTGCTTCCTTATCCAAGTAGGGGTCTACACTACGCACAACTACCGGGTCAACGATAGAACCGTCCTTATTAACGACAAACTGAACGATAACCTTACCTTGCACACCGTTTTCCTGAGAAATAGTGGGGTATTTAATATTCTTACCCAAGAACTTCAAACATTCAGCCATACCTCCGGGGAATTCAGGCATTTCCTCTACAACTTGGAATATCTGCTGTTCTTCAGGTTCTTCTTCTTCCACTTCTACCGGAACATATTTAACTTCCACAGCCTGACCTGTTTCTTCAGAAGCCTGAATGGCAGTTTCTTCTACTTTAGCATCGTTTTCAACGATCTGAAGCACTTCTTCTACCTTAGGAGCTTCGGGAGGAGGAGGAGCTTGTTTTTGTTCCTGTTCCGTAATAGGGATAATTTCTTCTTCAAATACGACATCGGTTATACCTGTTTCCGTAGTCACTTGCTTGTCGCGATCAGTCCATTCGAAAGCTACAAACATGAGAGCAAGGATAAACACATAACCGATAAGCAGCCAGGTACTCTTTTTACCTTCGAGATCTGCTTTAGGCGATTTTTTAACTTCCATAAATTGTGTTTTAAAATTAAGTGTTTCTCACTGAGGGCAAATGTAACACAAATCTTTTAAATAAAAAGTATTTTCACATGAAAAAATATGCTAATTCATTTTATTTTCATCCGATTTCATAGACATACACCCAACTTTTATCTATCTTTGAAGCGTTTTTAGTAGTCACTATACATTAATTATATATGAAAAAAATAACTATTGCCATTGACGGTTATTCATCATGTGGAAAAAGCACGATGGCCAAAGACTTGGCACGTGAAATAGGATACATTTATATTGATAGCGGTGCCATGTATCGTGCTGTTACATTATATAGCCTGCAGAAAGGGTTCTTTACGGAAAGAGGCATCGACACCGAAGCGTTAAAAACAGCGATGCCCGATATACATATTTCATTCCGGTTAAATCCGGAGACACAACGCCCCATGACTTTCCTGAACGATACAAATGTAGAGGATGCCATCCGCAGCATGGAAGTTTCCTCTCATGTAAGCCCTATCGCCGCCTTGGGTTTTGTACGTGAGGCTTTGGTGAAACAACAACAGGAAATGGGAAAGGCCAAAGGAATTGTCATGGACGGAAGGGACATTGGAACCGTTGTTTTCCCCGATGCCGAACTGAAAATATTTGTAACCGCCTCGGCTGCCATACGTGCACAGCGCCGTTATGATGAATTAAGAAGTAAAGGGCAAGAGGCTCTTATGAAAAAATTCTGGAAAATGTGGAAGAGCGTGACCGTATAGACCAAACCCGTGAAGTCAGCCCGTTACGGCAAGCGGATGACGCTATCTTGTTGGACAACAGCCACATGAGCATTGCCGAACAGAAAAAGTGGCTGACCGAAAAATTTCAAGCAGCGATAAATGGTTAACATAGAGATAGACGAAGGATCTGGGTTCTGCTTCGGAGTCACCACAGCTATCCGTAAAGCAGAAGAAGAACTGGCAAAAGGAAACACTCTTTATTGTCTGGGAGACATTGTACACAACGGACAGGAATGTGAACGCCTAAAAAAAATGGGGCTTATCACAATAAACCACGAAGAGTTTGCCCAATTACACGATGCCAAAGTACTGTTGCGCGCACATGGAGAACCTCCTGAAACATACGCTATAGCCCGTACCAACAACATCGAGATCATTGACGCCACCTGTCCGGTAGTATTACGCCTCCAAAAGCGCATCAAACAGGAGTATGACAATGTTCCGGCAAGTCAAGACACACAAATCGTGATTTATGGCAAGAACGGTCATGCCGAAGTACTGGGGCTGGTAGGTCAAACTCATGGAAAAGCAATTGTCATAGAAACACCTGCTGAAGCTGCTCATCTGGACTTCACCAAAGACATACGCTTGTACTCCCAGACAACCAAGTCTTTGGAAGAATTCTGGCAAATCATAGAATATATCAAGGAGCATATCTCACCCGATGCCACTTTTGAATATTACGACACAATCTGCCGGCAAGTGGCCAACCGGATGCCTAACATCCGCAAATTTGCAGCAGCGCATGATCTGATCTTTTTTGTCTGCGGACGAAAAGCTCAAACGGAAAGATCTTATATCAAGAATGCAAAAAGATCAATCCGAATTCATACCTCATTGACCAGCCGGAAGAAATAGACCGGAACTTGCTCGAGGACGTCCGTTCCATCGGCATTTGTGGAGCGACTTCCACCCCCAAATGGTTGATGGAAGAATGTAAAAAAGCAATCTTAAACGAAAAATAGACCAATAAAAAATAGAAAATTATCGTTGTCCAACTGATAATTTGTTAACTTTGCGACATAAAAATATTAAAATGGGTATTTATGGGAACGATTAAAAGTATTGGTATTTTAACCTCTGGAGGAGATGCTCCGGGAATGAATGCTGCCATTCGTGCAGTCACACGTTCTGCCATCTATAACGGCTTGAAAGTATATGGCATTTATAGAGGTTACAAAGGATTGGTAACAGATGAAATTCAGGAATTCAAAAGCCAAAATGTTAGCAACATCATACAAATGGGAGGTACCATTCTGAAAACCGCCCGTTGCAAAGAATTCACGACACCCGAAGGACGGGCACAAGCTTACGAAAATATGAAAAAGCACGAGATTGATGCTTTGGTCATTATCGGCGGTGACGGTTCGTTGACCGGTGCACGTATCTTTGCTCAGGAATTTGATGTGCCTTGTATCGGTCTGCCCGGAACGATTGACAACGACCTGTATGGAACCGACACCACCATCGGCTATGATACAGCTTTGAACACAATTTTGGATGCAGTAGATAAAATCCGTGATACGGCAACTTCTCACGAACGCTTATTTTTTGTTGAAGTGATGGGACGTGATGCAGGTTTCCTGGCATTGAACGGCGCTATTGCCGCAGGTGCAGAAGCAGCTATTATTCCGGAATTCAGCACAGAAGTTGACCAATTGGAAGAATTCATCGAACATGGTTTCCGCAAATCCAAGAGCAGTAGCATCGTATTAGTAGCCGAAAGCGAACTGACCGGGGGTGCAATGCACTATGCCGAACGTGTGAAGAACGAATATCCGCAATACGATGTGCGTGTAACGATATTAGGACATTTACAACGTGGCGGACGCCCCACAGCGCATGACCGAATCATTGCCAGCCGTATGGGAGTGGCCAGCATCCAAGCACTATTGGAAGGACAACGTAATGTAATGATTGGTATTGATGATGATAAGATTGTTTATGTACCTTTCGCTAAAGCTATAAAGAACGACAAGCTATAGACAGAGAATTGGTGAATGTACTTCACGAACTTTCTATCTAATTTCATCCACCACAGACAATAAAAAAAACGCAGATTTAATGAATAATCATAATCTGCGTTTTTTGTTTTGCCTGTTGGTAGCAAAACCTTATTTCAAGGTTGAGAAATAAGCATCCAATAACTTTTTGGCAGCAACAAACGAAGTCAGTTTGCCATTCAGCACCTCTTCCTCTTTTGCAGCCAACATAGAAATTATCTTTTCATTATTATAGAAACTATCACGCAAATGCTCGTTGATAGACTCATACATCCAATACTTGGCCTGTTCATTTCTGCGATATTCAAAATAACCATTCGCTTTCACAAAAGCGAAGTATTCATAGATCATATCCCAGATTTCTTTAATTCCAATACCATAAAAGCCGGAATACGTCATTACTTTAGGACTCCAGCCCGAATCAGGAGCAGGAAACAAATGTAAAGCATTGCGGAAATGACTGGCAGCCAGTTTTGCTTTCTCAATATTGCTGCCGTCGGCTTTATTGATAACAATTCCATCCGCCATTTCCATGATACCTCTCTTAATCCCCTGCAATTCATCACCAGTACCGGCCAGTTGGATCAGCAAAAAGAAATCCACCATAGAATGCACTGCCGTTTCGCTCTGCCCTACTCCAACCGTTTCAACAAAAATCTTATCAAAGCCCGCAGCCTCACAAAGTATGATCGTTTCACGAGTCTTACGAGCTACCCCTCCCAACGAACCTGCCGACGGACTAGGCCGTATAAAAGACTTCGGATGGACGGATAGTTTCTCCATGCGGGTCTTATCTCCCAAAATACTGCCTTTAGAACGCTCACTACTGGGATCAATAGCTAAAACAGCTAATTTTCCTCCCTTCTCAAGCACATGCAATCCAAATACATCAATAGATGTACTCTTGCCGGCACCGGGCACACCACTGATACCGATTCGCATAGAATTTCCGGAATAAGGCAGACACTTCTCTATCACTTCCTGGGCAATAGCCTGATGTTCCGGTTTTACACTCTCCACCAAAGTAACCGCCTGACTCAATACGGTCACATCACCTTTTACGATGCCTTCTACATATTCACCTACGGAAAACTCACGACGACGAGGTTTTTTACGTAGTTTCAAATAAGGATTCACAATAGATGGTTGCTCAATACCTTTGTTCACTGTCAATCCCTTATATTCTTCACTATTTTCAGGATGTTCCATAGCTATTTTTTTGAGGTTACTTTTACTTTTATAATTATCTTCGGATTGTTAGGATCATTGGTTATCATCAAGACACGCGGAGTACCCTTTACTTTCTTCAAATTTTGACCGAAGCAGTAATCTTCAACTTGGTAGACGCACCCGGTTTCAAGACACGTTTCTTCAACTGGACCCCCAAAGCAGAATTAAACACCTGCAAATCAAGAATTTCCAGATTAGATTTTCCTACATTCTTAACAATAATCGTATGTGCTTTCTTTTCATCGCTTTTCAGTTCTCCCATCTGCAACTCTTTAGCAGAAAGATGAATGGCAGGCGGATTCAAGCGTTCCTGCTGGCTGATATGCGAGAAATCCGGCAATAATATGGCAGAAACCGGAATTTCATTTTCCTCTCCTACCTTATCTCCCGGAAAACGGGATAGATAAACAGAAGCTGTTGTCAAGCCCAATTTAGGCAGCTTATCCGTATCAAGAGTGATCTTGATTTTACCCGTACGTCCCCTTCCTAATTTTTCCGGAGTTGCAACAGCACTGAGGTAAGGAGGCAAATGCATCAGCACAGGTATATAGTTTATCTGACGTATTGGCAACCAACAATTCCATAGTCGGTTTATCACCTTTATTGGCATCCTCAAACTCTATTTCTTCCTTATCCAGACGAATAGCGCCAATTTGAAAAGGATGTGTGAAAGTGTAATTCTTAGGATCGGCTGTTACCTCTCCCCGGATAGCCAGATAGATAGGTTTATTCGAGGCATTGCAATAAATGCCTACACTCTTCTGAAAACGTCCGATGGCTTTGGCGTCAAAAGTAGAACTGACAATCCCGGTCTTTCCCGGTGCAATCGGTTCTTTGGTCCAATCAGCAACCGTGCAGCCACAAGACGTTGTCACATTAGATATCACTAAAGGTTTATCTCCTTTATTAGTGATTTTAAAGGTTGCCGTCACCGGATTTTTCCATAAAATAGTTCCAAATTCATGCGTTGTCTTATCAAATAATGCTTTGGGTTGTGCCTGTACTCCCAAAGTCACTCCCATTAACAAACTTACTATCAGTATAATATGTTTCATACAATTATTTTATGCTTTTTAGATAGCAAAGATAGACAAAAAACATCCTTTACCCATTTTTTCAGCCTATAATTTATTTTATCTTATGAATAACCTTTATCTTTGTCCCGCATTAAAATCAGATAAATTATGAAAATAGTAAAACATTACTGGTTCGTTGCCATTGCATTGATTACAATGATAAGTTTTTCTTCATGTGAAAGCGATGAGGAAAGAGGATTTGACATTTCAGGATTATACGGTAAGACTTGGTGGGGCGATATGGATTTGAAGACCGATATGGAGAACCTCTTTACAGTTACATCACATTCACCTCAGGTGCTTTCACAGATCATGGTGTAGGTACGGAAGAACGCTGTTACTATAATGATGAACTTTATAGGGTATATAAGTTTGACTGGGAAATTCAAAACGGTTGGTTGTATCTATATTATTCAGATGGTTATACATTTATAATTGAATATCCATCCGTTTCAGGCCGCTATTTTTATGGCACGGCTGAAGATGGTTTTGAAATAAGACTAGAATGGGTGGACGGCAGAAGCATAAGAAAAAAGTAAGTTAGCAAGCTAACTTACTTTTATGAAATCACACAATTAATTCCAGACATCCCGTGTCTTTATTCCACCATCACCCGATATCCTCCCGTATGCCTCCGAATTCCGGAGCATAAGCAGACTGAACAGTTGCAATTCCGGTCTGATATTCTCCTGTCCGGTTCACATACACCTGATACTCTATGACATAAGTTCCTTTTCTCATCTGATCGATAAAGACTGAGTCGAAGCATCTTTGGTAGCCTGATAATATCCCAGCCCGTTGCTCCAACGGAAGCCCGAAACTGCCTGTAACGGTTCCATACAAGCTGCACGGTCATCCTTAATCTGAACAAAATCCATATCACGGTCAGCCTTTACAGTCAGGCGAACGGTAATCTTATCGCCAACCTTTAACGGAGCAGATTCATTCAAAGCCTCATCTCCTTTATATAATTGACGGCTGACAGACAATCCGTTTCCCTGCTCACCTATTTGATCCATACTTTCCAGATATTGGGCATAAACGGCTCCCCAACCCATTCCGGTTCCTTCTTTATCCACCCTTACTTTCTTTATATTCATCACATCACCGATCACCGTCTTCTTGATATAACCGATGGCATCATCTACCGGAGTCCGGATCATTTCTTTACCTAAAGTAATCTCTACTCCTCCTGTATTTGCCAATAAATCCGAAGCCCCTGTAGCCATCAATGCATACACTGCATCAGCCGTTGCAATCAGCGTTTCCCAAGTCTGTGTCTGTTTCTGCTTCAACAGCCAGCGTTTCATTTCATCGATCGCTTTCGTATCTTTTGTTATACGCTGTATAGCTTCCATAGCAGCCACTTCAGTCGGAATTTTATAACTGAACCATGAATATCGGGCTTTAGGAGTATCAAAGTAACGTCCCATTTCATCCGTCACAACAGAATACTCCATCAATGACTGCATAAACAGCTTGGCTTCTGCCACCTTACCGGCTTGCTGCAAGATGATAGCTCCCAACGCCTTTCCATAAATCGTCAGTTCTTTTCCCTCACCGGATAACTTGTCTATGAAATACTGGTTCACCTTTTTATCAACCGGAGCCTTGCCATCCAAAACGCAGATATACAAATACCTGAGAACCTGCTCTGACGGACGGAGGCCGACGGCTCCTTTCTTTTCAGCTTCTTTCATTGACTTATACTCTTCGGCTGCCTGCTTGCCTAAATACTCGAACCCTTTTTGAATCATAGGCTGCATCCGGCTGTCAGCATCCTGATGAGTCAATGCATTCAGCCGGACCAGCATTTCCATTACCTGAGTGGTTACATAGCGGCTGCCTTGCATACCTTTATACCAACTCCATGCGCCATCGGCATTTTGCAATTCTCCCAGTTTCTCTACAGAAACAGCCAGTTGGCTATTCATTGTATTCAGGTCAAACAAAGTGGCGATACGCTGTTTTTGTTCGGCTTCATTGGTAGCTTCTGTCAGCCAAGGAGTTTCAGCCAACAGTATATTTTTCAGTTCCTGATTCTTTTGCAGATTGCTCATAAAAGTCTCCTTCGTGCACTTTGAGCCTTCCAGCTATCAAAGATTTGCTTGATACGGGGATTTTCTTTGACTATACATGCAGCCAATGAATGGGCATAATAAGCGGTAGCCCAAGAAAGAGCATCTTCATTCTGAGGATTAGCACTACAGGCAAAGCCTGCACGGCATACCAACCGGATGGGCAGTAAATTCTACGGTCAACCGTTGTTCGGAAGCCGTTTTGCTATGCTTGTTAAACAGGTTTTCCAAAGAGAAAATATGCGCACCTTCCCCATTCACGTTCAGAGGAACGGTTTCCGTCACCCACTGTTTGTCTGTCAGAACGGGGATGTAACGCTGTTCTCCATCACTGAAGGTATCTCCATCCGCTACCATCCGGCATGCCATTACCGCATATTTGTCACCCACTTCAAAAGTAAAGTTCACATGCCCGGTTTCTCCTCCCTTCACATCAAACTTCTGTTTTTGTGAATAGAATACCTTTTCTGTTTCCGGATTAAACAATTCCATGCGGACAGTCCCTTTCACTCCCTTGTCCGACAGGTTCATCAGTGAAGCGGCAATATTCGCTTTATCTCCACGCGGACAAAGCGGGGCATATTAGGCTGAAGCATAAACTCCTTGCTGGCAGTAGCGGTAGCTTCTATCTTTCCATAATCCACATTCCGGGTATGTGCCAAGCCCATAAACTTCCATCGGGTAAGGCTTTCGGGCAGTACAAAGGAAATACTGACTTCACCTTTTTCATTGGTGCGGAGCTGTGGATAAAAGAATGCCGTTTCCGCAAAGTTTTCACGTATCTGTATATCACCCGTTTCTGCCAGTTCTTCAGAACTGCCCATTTCTACCTTTTCCTGTGCAGATGTTTCTACCATTTCTTCCTGGAGCACCATATCAGTAACAGCCTCCTGGTTCATCACAGCATTTGCGGCACTCCTGCCTCTAATCTTCAAAGCTCCTGCAAGAGTGGCACGAGGACTGCCTCCGTAACCTACCACCATAGCCTCCATTCTTCCTGTAGATGGAATGATCAATTCACTATATTCCAAAGGAACCGCACGGAGCCTCTTCAACGGGAAATCAACATACAAATAAGCATTCCGCATATAGGATGTATTCCAATAAGTCAAAGGAACCACATAATGAAAGTCCACTCCAAAGTCCAACTTATGTGCACTATAGATTTTATCCAGAGAAGCATCATACATAGTAGCCAGCATTTCAGCCTCAGCCGGGCTTCCATCCGGATAAAGTACCGTCAGTTTCCATTCCTCTTGCTGTCCAGGACGGAGTTTGTCACGGAACGTAGTCCATTTCAGCTGCAACTTCTTTTCAGGGGCCGGTTTCATAATCCGTGCATTATGACTGTAAAGTCTGCCATCTTTCACAAATGCCATACTTACCAGAATGCCGTCACCATATTCCTTCTTATAAGGGAAGCGGAAACTGACCACCGAGTCCGAAAGCTCTATACGTTTGCTTTCCAAGCGCTTATTTCCTGCAAATACATCATAAAGCAGATAGACATTCTTTTCGCTGCTACCTATATATACAGTAGCCGGAGATGCTGCATCAAATTCCAGACCATCCTGATAGAACCAATCCGTTATCACGAAAGGCGGACGCTTGTCGTTCAATGAAAACAGAAGGAAATTCTTAGATGCCGTACACTCTCTGCCCTGCGTATCCTTAGCCGAGAGCTTCAAACGATAATTGCCGGAAGGCAGGGCATAAATAGCCTCAGGAACAAAACTCTTGTTGGCTTCCACCGTACCGGTCAATACCTTTCTGCCTTCTTTTTCCTGACCGTCTTTCTGCTCCTCCATCTCGACTACCTGATAAGTAACCGGAGTATCTACCGGCTCACCCGAAAGATTCATGGCTGTCAGTTTTATTTCCAGCTTCTTTTCTTTCACCAAATTATCGGGCAGATTATCCATATTCAGCACCATTGAAGTACTTCCTAAAGGCAATGACAAATTAGCTTGCTGTGTCTCACCTGCACCATCCGTCACATCCGCCTGTATGTTGTACGTATAATACCACAACGGAGATTCTCTCCTGTCCGAGTCTATTTCAAAATGCACCGGAACGCTGAACTTACCATCCGCATCGGTCATTGCCTCTCCCTCCCAACGGGCTGAACCTCTGCCCATAAACCGCCAGACCCAGGCATAGGAACGAGATATATTATAGTGTACCCTGGCATTCTGCACAGGCGCACCGGCAAAAGTCTTTGCCATACCCACCACTTCTATAGAGTCACCCACTTGATACTCCACTTTCACGGGCTCAAACGTGACATCAAAGGTGGGACGTTTATATTCTTCTACCTTAAAACTGACAGAAGTATCGGCCGCACGCAAGCTAAAATAACCGGTCAGGCAAGGAGAGGGCAAAACAAACTGTCCGCTGAACGAGCCAAAACCATTCGTCCGTACTTCCACTTTTCCTGTTTCATTATTATTCGCATCATATAGGGATACCGTATATTTTTTATCCGCAAGCACACGCGTAGAATCCTTTTCCATTTCATAAGCCAAGCCGGATACATATACGGTTTGACCGGGACGGTAAATGGAGCGGTCGGTAAATAATTGCAAAACTTCTTTCCTCTTGCTCTCTTTATAGTAATAATCGTTTTTCCAAAGATTCAAGATGGGCATCGCATTATCAGCCGCCGTATGTGCATTATACCAGTATTTGTTACTATTCAGGAAATCCAGTTTCAAAGTACCCTGTTTATCCGCCTGGTAGGTCTGTTGGGGAGAATAACCTCCTCCCTTCTCCGTATAAATGGTTACTTCCGCCTCAGAAACAGGCTGTCCGCTCACTGCATCTACCACCACCAGTTCCAACGTACCATCCGGCAGAGGACGATAAATGGTCTTTAAAGCGGTGACATTCATTAATGTTCCGTCCGAAACGCCCTTCTTCCCATCGCACTGCTTTAAGAAATAAATTCCCGCTTGAGGAGCCTGTATGGTCAGGGTGGTATCGACATTCAAATAATCTGTAGTAGGTTTCAAAGAAAAATGCTCCTCGCGTTGCAAACGGGCATATTTACTTTCAAAATGGGTGGTTCTGTTCTGCAATACGGCAGAGGTTACGGGTAAATTCACCTTATATAACTGCAAGGTGATGCCGGTAAGGTTTTTATAATTTACTTTCACCGACTGCTGTTCACCCGGATAGGCCGTAGCTATTTCCAGTGAAAGGCTTGCATTCAGAATTTCCTTTTCTATATTCTTCAGTTGGTTGATACCTTCGTAACGGGGGTATCCGGCTATTCCTTCACGAACTATCCGCAAGCGCTCTACCTGATTATTTTGATACTGTAGAAATTGTGCCAAAGCCAGATAAGCTTCAGGGACTGTTTTCACAGCCGGATAAGTATGAATCCACTTCCGAAGTTCCTGTTGGCATACGTCATTCGAGAAGTTTCCGGAAAAATTGCGGTACAGGTAATTCAATGCATCTATCCCGGTCAGCAACCAGCCCTCACGCTCCGTTTCCGTATCATATGCTTTCAGCAAGGACTGATAAGTCTGCATGACAGCTGCCGTCAGGTCACAATCAGAGACGGGAACAAACTGATAAGTAACAAACTGATCCATATCCGTCATATCCACAGACAGACTGTTTGTCTGATTTGCTTTAGCAGCCGCCTGCCACCTGTACTGCTGCATGATTTGTATGGCACGACGTGCCAGCAGGTTGTACAGATTATCACGAAAATACCGTTTACTAGCCTCTCCCACTCTCACCATAGGTCTCAATTTCTCGACCGGGATAAGTAATAACCAGTCTTTATCCTTGAGAGAGGCCTGCAAATAACCCAATCCTTTTTTTTACGTCGGCAGGCATGGTCATTTCACCCAGAATAGAATACAATATAGCTTTGTCTTCCATACTGCCGGTTTGGGAAGCCCATTGTTCCAAACCATTCATATCTACCTTCAAGCTATCGGGAGTTAAAAGGGAACGGTACTGCATGGCAGTGAGATAGGCTTTCATCATTTGCGGTACATTCTGTTCCGCTTTTGCTTTATCGTAGATTTTCATTGCTTCGGAAATAACCGACTTGGGCAGATCCTTTCGTTCCAATACTTCCAGTTCTTTCCACAAATTGTCATAGGTTTGTGCCTGCATAGGAGCAAATACGCTCATTACCAGTAACACTATCAAAGATAAATAACGAATTTTCATATCTACAATCTTTTAGTTCGTACTAAGTCTTCTTTAACAAAGAAACGAAATAGATGTTTAAAGACTGCATACGTTTTAATTAAAATAACTAAAACAGAAAAGGAAAGATCTTTCAGCGCAGCCAAAGCAAACGTTGCAGCACCAGTCTTTTATAGGGTTTCTTCATGTCTTCGGGCAGGAAGGAAACATCTATCAGTTCCATCCATTTAATGATGGAACGTCGGAATTTCCAAGCGATGTTCTCTATTACCTTGCCACTGCCCCCCGGCGAGCTCCTCCGTATCCTCGGGCATGACAATAACCGTGGACAGCAAATGGTATGCAGGCGTCAGACTATAGCCCATCCCCGTGTCATACAATGAAAAGTTCTTCAGGTGCCAGCCGGATAACGCAAGAATCCGGCATCATAGATAAAGGTAAAACCATTTTCGTCTTCCGTCAGCGTCCCCGCGTAGATATATATCATTCAGGTATATTTTTCCCCTTCTCATACGCTATGCTCCTTTCCTGCAGGCACTGCTCCCACTTCATACCCGAAGAGGGCAAGCACCTGGTTTACCTTGTCTATTCGCAAAGTTTGCTTTCCTTGTTCCAACTCGCGCACAAAGCGAAGCCCCACTCCCGCCTTAGCTGCCAAATCTACTTGCGTAAGTCCGAACCGCTTGCGCATTTCCTTAACAAACAATGACAATGAATTATTCATAATTACACCCTTTAGGGTACCAATATAGCAAAACCAGCGATAATTACACCTAATGGGTATAATTTATTAGCTTCTTTTGCATAATATACCCGAAAGGGTGCAAAGTATTAGCCCAAACCAGCGCATTACGGAAAACCAGGAGTATTCAGCAAATTCGTGATACAAAGAAAAAGGACAGGAAAATTCCTTCAAAAGCTTCAGCCTCTCCGCAAACCCTTTGCCAGTGGGCATTCCGGCTGAAGGATTACACCTGAAAATGCTTCAGCCCGAAGAAAAATCCTTCAGCCGCACCCTCTTGGGGTATGCATACTCCGCACAGATTGGTTCCCCAATGCTTCAAAAGTCCTATATCCAGGCACTTGTCACCGTATCGCACCCCTAAATGAGCAAACTGACACAACCGGAAACATATTCTTTTTCATCAGGATAAGTTTGTATTTTCTGTCCATCACTTAGGTGAACACGCCATTCCACTTTGGTGAAGATCCATTGTCACCTGTATAAAACGGCTGCTTCACTAAGGTGAAGCAATAAAGCTATTACGGCAGTCACAGCAAACTCTTCCTAATAGTAACATCATTTCCAACAGGCATAAAAGCACCAGAGAAAATGAACTTCCACAAACACATCCCGAACAACCAAAACTGAAGCTTCCATCAATCGGGCTGAAGGAATTTCCAAAGGCAATCCTTCAGCCACTTTGCCCTATTGACGGGCTTTTGCGGAGAGGCTGAAGCTTCTGAAACAAAAAACAGGGCAATGTCCCCGGAGGCACTGATAATCACCTCAATGGTAGCAGAAACCGACAAGTGTACACATGAAGCGGCAGTTTCCGAATAAAATAAGCCCTCTCCCGCATATATAGCCGGAAATATCGTATATTTGCTCTGTACTAAAGAAATAGAACCACTATGAAGAAAGAAGAATTAATGCGGAAAGCCATTGAGCTTTCTATAGAGAATGTGGCAAACGGCGGCGGACCCTTTGGAGCCGTAATTGCCAAAGATGGTGAAATCATTGCGACCGGAGCCAATCGTGTCACCTCACAATGCGACCCTACCGCCCATGCGGAAGTCAGCGCCATCCGTGCGGCGGCAAGCAAACTGGGAACATTCAACTTGAGCGGATGTGAAATTTATACTTCGTGTGAACCGTGTCCCATGTGTCTGGGAGCCATTTACTGGGCACGGCTGGATAAAATGTATTATGCAAACAACAAGACGGATGCCAAGAATATAGGGTTTGACGACTCTTTTATCTATGATGAGTTAAGCCTGAAACCTTCGGCACGCAAGCTGCCTTCCGAAGTTCTTTTGGCGGAAGAGGCGATAAAGGCATTCCAACAATGGACAGAGAAAAGTGACAAAGTGGAGTATTAATAGAAAGGCGCGGACGAAATCCCTATCATCCGCGCCCGAAATCTTTATAAGATATTAAAGACTATTCTTTTACCGGCGTATTTTCCAACGTAGCTACTACGAAATCATAGAACTTGCCTACAGAAGGAATAAAGCAGCGTTCATCCGGTGAGTGAGGAGAACGCAAGGTAGGACCGAAAGAAATCATATCCAATCCCGGAACCACCGCACCGATGATACCGCATTCCAAGCCGGCATGAATCACTTTCACAGCAGGTTCCGTACCGAATTGTGCCTTATAAGACTCCTTCATGGCTTTCAGAATAGGAGAATCCACATTGGGTTCCCAGCCTGAATAACCACCTGAACGGGTTACTTCCATACCTGCCATAGAGAAACAGCTTTCCAATGCAGTATTCAGATAATCCTTCATTGAATCGCGTGAACTGCGGGCCAGGATTTTTATCTCCGCCTTGCCACCACCTATAGAAACGATAGCCAGATTGGAAGAGGTTTCCACGGTATCGGGGATAGTAGGAATCATACGCATCACTCCATTCTGACAAGCATAAATGGCATCCACCAGATTATCTTTAATTTCATCGGGAACCATCATCGCAGGCAATTCCACCCGTTCTGCCTTGAAGCTGATCGGTGTTTCGTGTACATGATATTCTTCATTCCACAATGCTTCGCACTCCTGCACAAATTCCAGTACGTCCGCTTCTTCTTCAGCCGGAACCGTAATGACCACTTCACATTCACGAGGAATGGCATTACGCATATTGCCACCTTGCCAGGACACCAGGCAAGCCTCATCGTAAGTTATCACCTGGTTCATGAAACGAGCCATCAGCTTGTTGGCATTGGCACGTCCTTCATTTATTTCCAATCCTGAATGACCACCGCGCAGCCCTTTCAAGGTAACTTTCAAAGCAATGTCAGCCGGATCTGTTTCCACTTCTTTATATTCCAACACTGCTGTCAGGTCTTCACCGCCTGCACAACCGATATACAATTCTCCTTCTTCTTCCGAATCCAGATTCAACAGAATATCACCGTCTACCGTTCCCGGCTTCAAACCGAACGCACCGAACATACCGGTTTCTTCGTCGGCAGTAATCAGTGCTTCCAACGGACCATGTTTCAGCGTCTTGTCTTCCATGATAGCCATGATAGCGGCAACACCCATGCCATCATCGGCTCCAAAGTCGTGCCTTTAGCTTTCACCCATCTCCGTCAATGTAAGTCTCGATAGGATCATTTTCAAAATCATGCACTGTATCGTTATTCTTCTGAGGAACCATGTCCATGTGAGCCTGAAGAATCACCTTCTTACGGTTTTCCATCCCCGGAGTGGCAGGCTTACGGTAAATGATATTACCGGCTTCGTCCTGGAATGACTCTACGCCTACACTTTTTCCAAAGTTCAGCAAGAACTCTTGCACTTTCTTCAAGTAACCCGAAGGGCGGGGAACCTGAGTCAATGAATAGAAATGCTTCCACACATTCTGCGGAGCGAGAGAGAGAATTGTACTCATAACTTCTTAGTTTTATTTGTGAACGGCAAAGCCGCTAATCCATATATACCCAACAAAATTAATAAAAAAGTTTGTATTCCATGCACTAATAAGGCAAAAATTCCCGCATCTTCTTTTCCCACTCCATAGAGCATCATCATCGTTATGACAGCAAAATGCCACGGACCCGCCCCATTAGGAGTCGGAACTACTACCGCAATGCTACCTACAGCAAACATGACCAGTCCCGCCATCACTCCCAAATTATCGGAAAAATCGAAACAAAAGAAAGAAACATAGAATTGCAGGAAATAGCAAGTCCAGATACCGACGGTATAAAGAATGAACAGAGGCATCCGCTTTACATGACGCAAAGACAGTACACCGACCCATACATTATGGAGAATGCCTTTCACCTTAGCAAAGACCGTCACATTCCTGATCAGAAAAAAAGCCAGCACCAATACGGCCAGCACACAGACGATAGTGATATAGAAATGCCCCGAAGTAAATACCTGTGCCAAAACCGTGGTATCCGTGCCGGTTTCTTTAAAAAAAGTATCGAATACCCTTGCCTGCATTATAAGAGTTACCCCTGTAATCAACGACACACACAGCGTATCAATCAGCCGTTCCGTAACCACCGTACCCAGCGATTTGGAAAAAGATGTACCATCATATTTAGCCAACACCCCGCAACGGGAAATCTCACCTACACGGGGAACAACCAAGTTGGCGGCATAAGACACAAAGATGGCATACACACAATCGGATGTTTTGGGATGCTCGCCCAACGGAGCCAGCGTAAGCTTCCACCGCCAGCCACGAAAAATATGGCTAAACACACCAAACACTAATGACACTAACATCCACCCATAGTTCATTCCTCCATCCAAGACCTCCCACACCCGGGAAAAATTGAATCCGTGATACATCCATATCAGTATCGCAGCCCCCAAAAATAACGGAAATGCAATCTGCAAACCTTTATTTATAATCTTTTTTAATCGAGTTCGTTCCAAAATCTGTGTATATTAATTTAGAATGTTTACCTTTGCACGATGCAAAGATACTATCTTAGCGAAATAAACCTATTTATTAACGATAGAAAAATAACGGAATGGGATTAGTAAAGCCAAAAAAATTTCTAGGACAACACTTCTTGAAAGATCTCAGTATTGCAAAAGATATAGCCGATACGGTAAACGTGTGCCCTGACTTGCCAATTCTGGAAGTAGGACCGGGGATGGGGGTACTAACCCAGTTTATTATGCAGAAAAACCGTCCGGTAAAAGTGGTGGAACTGGACTATGAATCTGTAGCCTATCTCCGTGAGAACTTCCCTGCCCTGGAAGATAATATCATTGAAGACGACTTCTTGAAACTGAACCTCGAAAAATTATTTGACGGAAAACCTTTTGTCCTGACCGGCAACTATCCTTATAATATATCCAGCCAGATATTCTTTAAAATGCTGGATTACAAAGACCTGATACCCTGTTGTACCGGAATGATCCAAAAAGAAGTGGCCGAACGCATTGCCGCCGGTCCCGGAAGCAAGACATACGGCATTCTCAGTATCCTGATACAAGCCTGGTACAAAGTAGAATACCTGTTCACCGTACACGAACATGTATTCAATCCGCTCCCAAGGTGAAAAGTGCGGTCATCCGTATGACACGCAATGAAACGACGGAACTGGGATGCAATGAAAAATTGTTCAAGCTCATTGTAAAAACAACATTCAACCAACGGCGTAAAACTTTGAGAAACTCTATTTCTTCCATTTTAGACAAAGAGAACCCATTGAGCACAGACCCCATTTTCAACAAACGCCCGGAACAGTTGTCTGTACAAGAGTTTATCGAACTGACCAACCAGGTGGAAGCGGCGCTGAAAAACAAGACGGATATTGTCTATAGCAATGATATCGCCCGGAAAGGAACAAACAAGAAAGAATAACACCTATTTATTATATTAACGGAAGAATAGGATGAATAAAGAGGAATTAGAAAAAGTAGAGCAGCTGATCGAGCAAAAAGACTCAGAGCAACTGAAGGACTTGCTTGCCGGACTGCATCCTGCCGACATAGCAGAGCTGTGCAATGAACTGGATGCGGAAGAAGCACGGTTCATATACCTGTTACTGGACAATGAGACTGCCGCCGATGTCCTTATCGAAATGGACGAAGACGCCCGTAAGGAATTCCTGGAAATCCTTCCCTCTGAAACAATCGCCAAACGGTTCGTTGACTACATGGATTCGGATGATGCCGTGGACATTATCCGTGAAATGGACGAGGACAAACAAGAAGAAGTCCTCTCACACATTGAAGACATAGAACAAGCCGGAGACATTGTCGATTTGTTGAAATATGACGAAGACACTGCCGGTGGATTGATGGGTACCGAAATGGTAATCGTAAACGAAAACTGGAGTATGCCCGAATGTCTGAAGGAAATGCGCATCCAGGCGGAAGATATGGACGAAATCTATTATGTATATGTAGTAGACGATGACCAGCGGCTGCGCGGTGTGTTCCCGTTGAAGAAAATGATCACCAGCCCTTCCGTATCCAAAGTGAAGCACGTGATGAGGAAAGAACCGATATCCGTCCATGTAGATACCCCTATAGACGAAGTGGTACAAACCATTGAAAAATATGACCTGGTCGCCGTTCCGGTAGTGGACAGTATCGGACGCCTGGTAGGACGGATTACGGTAGACGATGTGATGGACGAAGTACGTGAACAGGCTGAGCGCGACTACCAGCTGGCATCAGGTTTGTCACAAGACGTGGAAACAGACGATAATGTATTCCGCCAGACTACAGCCCGTCTGCCCTGGCTGCTCATCGGCATGATAGGCGGAATAGGAAACTCCATGATTCTGGGCAACTTTGACAGCACTTTTGCCGCACATCCCGAAATGGCCCTCTACATCCCCCTTATCGGCGGAACAGGGGGGAATGTGGGAACACAGTCCTCGGCACTTATCGTACAAGGACTGGCAAACAGCTCGCTGGATGCCCAAAACACCTGGAAACAAATAGTAAAGGAATCTGTAGTGGCCGTAATCAATGCTACTATTATTTCTATGCTGGTATATATCTATAATTTCATCCGTTTCGGGGCAAGTGCACCGTGACTTATTCGGTTTCATTCAGCTGTTTGCAGTAGTCATGTTCGCTTCCATCTTGGGACCTGGTTCCTATGACACTGGAAAACTAAAAATAGATCCGCCATCGCTACAGGTCCGTTCATATCCATCACCAATGACATTATAGGTATGATGCTTTATATGGGCATCACCGTATTACTATCCTGACACATTTCACTACAGATTACATAGATTGAAATTCAGAGAAAAACAGATTCACACAGAAACCGGCAAAGAATCACAATAAAAGAGAATCTGTATGAATCTATGTAATCTGCAGTGCATTTATCCCCCTTGATTCTCCTATTTTCTCCACTTTTAAGGATTTTCCTAAAAAAATCGGGAAAAACAGTATGAAGTTCTAATTTATTTCTTTTAATTTGTAAATTGTTGTTATAACAAAAACGCTTACTTTAAAAATCTATACGATGGACTCGAATGAAACTATCCGCCCTTTAACCGAAGTTCCAGTGGAACAGACATCTGAAACTTTTGGTATCATCTTCCGCTACTGCAGAAGAAAATAACGCTACGTATGTACCTAAACAAACGAAAGAAGAGGTCATCGAACGTTTAAAAGAAATCAACGAAGACGCCTGCAATGCAGACAAACAAGAGTTGGATTTATTGAAACAGAACTTCTACAAGCTGCACAAGGCTGAGCAAGAAGCCGCCCGTAAGGCATTTATTGATGGCGGAGGTGCTCCTGAGGCATTTATTCCCCAACCGGACGATGCTGAAAGCCGTTTCAAAGATATCATGAGCTCTATCAAAGAGAAAAGAAGCGCCATACAAGCAGAACAAGATAAAGAAAAAGAAGATAACCTGGTGAAAAAGCTCGCCATTATCGACCGCTTGAAAGAACTTGCCGAATCTCCCGAAGATGCCAACAAAGCATACAATGAATTCAAGAAACTGCAACAGGAATGGAACGATATAAAACAGGTGCCGGCTGCAAGGTAAATGAACTATGGAAAAATTATCAGCACTATGCAGAAAAGTTCTATGACTTGATAAAGCTGAACAATGAATTCCGTGAGTATGATTTTAAAAAGAATCTTGAAATAAAAACTCATCTCTGTGAAGCCGCAGAGAAATTGGCTGATGAAGAAGATGTGATTTCCGCTTTCCACCAATTACAAAAGTTACATCAGGAATTCCGGAATACGGGTCCTGTTGCAAAAGAATTGCGCGAAGATATATGGACCCGGTTCAAAACTGCCTCTACAGCCGTAAACCGTCGTCACCAGCAACATTTCGAAGCCTTAAAAGAAAAAGAGCAACGTAATTTGGATGAAAAGACCGTAATCTGTGAAATTGTGGAAGCGATGGAATACGATACGTTCACTACTTTCCAAGACTGGGAAAACAAAACTCAGGAAATCATTGCTTTGCAAGCTAAATGGAAAACAATTGGTTACGCACCTCAAAAAATGAACGTGAAGATATTCGAACGTTTCCGTGCCGCTTGTGATGAGTTTTTCAAACGCAAAGCCGAGTTCTTCAAATCCATCAAGGAAAGTATGGCAGGCAATCTGGAAAAGAAGAAAGCATTATGTGAAAAAGCAGAAGCACTAAAAGAAAGCACAGACTGGAAAGCAACTGCTGATATTCTAAGCAAATTACAAAAGGAATGGAAAACAATCGGTCCTGTACCTAAAAAGTATTCGGATGCCGTATGGAAACGATTCATTGCCGCATGTGATTATTTCTTCGAGCAAAAGAACAAGGCGACTTCTTCACAACGCTCGGTTGAACAGGAAAACATGGTTCAGAAAAAGGCGATCATTGAAAAATTAAATGCAATTGACGCACAGGAAACACCGGAAGAGGATGCGGGAAACGCCATTCGAGAATTAATGAAAGAATGGAACGGCATCGGTCATGTACCGTTTAAAGAAAAAGATAAACTGTACAAGCAATATCATGGTGTCATCGACAAGTTGTTTGACAAGCTGAATCTTTCCGCATCACAGAAAAAATTAAGCAATTTTAAATCAACCATCAGCAAGGAAGGCAACCTTTATCGTGAACGCGAAAAACTGGTTCGTGCTTACGAAAACATGAAGAATGAAATTCAAACATACGAGAACAACTTGGGCTTCTTGACCAGTTCTTCCAAAAAAGGTAGCAGTTTGGTTACGGAAATGAATCGTAAAGTGGAAAAACTCAAAGCAGACCTAGAATTGATCTTGAAAAAAATTGAGGTGATCGACCAATCAATGAAAAACGAATAAAAACAGTTATATGAAAAAAGAGTCTAACGCATTTGCGTTAGACTCTTTTTTCATATAACACTACTAATTCTTAAGATAACCAACACAAAATAAAAAAAGATCTTCTAAAATTATAATTTTAGAAGATC
>ENA-OQCX01000280-OQCX01000280.1-human-gut-metagenome-genome-assembly--contig:-NODE-280-length-27194-cov-3.759116_pt1 | contig 27194 bp, 34 predicted proteins | sample MGYA00242762_ERZ504587 | MGnify/ENA primary metagenome ERZ504587 (study PRJEB26092, sample SAMD00036337) | human gut metagenome | host: Homo sapiens | study: EMG produced TPA metagenomics assembly of... | reverse complement strand
ATATAAAATCTATAATTAAATATATTAGTAATTAATTGAATTTTTACTGTGCTAGTAGGTTGAGATAATAATAAAACAATAAAATGCAAAAAATACTTGCACAATAAAATATTATGTGATATTATATAACAAAAGAAAATAAAGGAGAATAAAAATGAGAAAAATTAAAACAATTACATCAATTTCAGTTATCTTAACTATTTTATGCTGTTGCATAGTTACGTGTTATGCAAAAACATCTAACTATGATGATACATATAATTGTTTAGATTCTTCATATGAAATTGAAGTCAGTACAGAAGAATTAGAAAATGGTGTAGATATTACAGCATATTATACTGATAATGGAAAAATTGTCTTGAAAAAAGCAAATAAAAATGATAAACTTTTATTAGGGACAACAAGTTATCCAACTTTTAGTGTTTCCTTGGTAAAAATAGGTAATGACAGAGCTATCCTTAGTTGGAATGCGACAGCATCATGTTTGAAAAAAGTTACAGGTACGGTGTATTGCAGAGATACAAAAGTCTTTTCATCAAAAACATATTATTCTAAATCTATATCTTGTCCATACTTAGATGGTACAGAAGGGCGTGCAAATAGTGCAACAGCTTCTTTTTATGTGCCAAGTAAAAAAACTACGTATAGAGTGGGTTTCTCTGGTGTTATAGTTAGAACTATAGCTAAGGACTATTATTTTGGGAATGGATCAAGTACTGTGACTAAGTAAGGTGATTTATGTTTACAAAAATAGATTTTTCTTTAGTAAAAAAACAAATACCGGATTATGGCGTTTTACAATTAGATACATCAAGAATTAATCCTCCAAATTTACAGTATAAAATTTTAAGAGATGGAAGTTTTGATTTTCAAAAGAAAAATGAAGTAAATAAAGATGATATTATTAACGTACATGTAGATAGTGACAATAGCTATCTAAAAAATGTTATATGTAATATGTATTTTTATTATAATAATTTTGGTATTGATCTAACTTCTTATTTGGTGTTCCCAATTCTTGGTATGAATGAGATATCTGTGTCTCAAACTTGTTCGTTATTTAAAAGTGTAATTATAGAAGAAAATTATCACACACAGGGTTCTAATATTACTCAAGCACTACAAGTGACGGGTCTTTCTATAAAAGGACTTGATTTTGTTTGTGGACTGTTAAAAAATGATAAAATACTCAATTCTCTGTATGGTAATCAGATAAGTAATGATTTAGTTAATACTGAATGTTTTCTTTTTCAGGACACAGTTATAAATGATGAAGATAGTGATTATGAAAAGTTTGTAAGTGAATTGTTTGAAAATGAATACTTGCGAAGAGGTGGAACGCTTAATGTTTCTGCAATGTCACTAAACTCATTGAATTTACATTTATTATGCAATTCTTTATCCAAAAAGGTAAAAGAGTTGTATTTACTCAATTATGATGTAGAATATAATGGTAAAACTGTGTTTGTGAAATATCTTCAGTGGTTTTAAAATAGTTATATTTTAAATGTAAAATCCCCCCTATTCACTTGAATAGGGGGATAATTTTAATTTATATCAAAACTTTTTTATATAACAAATATCTTGAACAAGGTCGAAACCGATTTTGCAATCAGTTCGATTGGCGATCGCTGATCGCCGCTACAGTGTTGCAATTGTTTTGCGGTATTTATAGACAACAACAAACCCCCGACTATGCAATCGGGGGTTAATTTTACAAATAATCAATATTTAATTAAATCAGCTTGTGTAGCCGAGGGGGTCCATTTTTTTCACCGTTGAGGCGGATTTCAAAATGGAGGTGAGGGCCTGTTGAGTTGCCTGTTGAACCGACATAACCGATGAGTCGCCCTGATTTACATACTGACCTGTTACTGCAACAAGTGAACTGCAATGACCGTAAAGTGTTGTGTAGCCACTGCCGTGGTCAATGATAACATAGTTGCCGTAGCCACTGTTGTCACCACCCGAGAATGTTACGGTACCGCTTGCGGATGCATAAATAGGCTGTCCGTAAACACCGCCGTCTGAAATGTCAAGTCCGCCGTGAAGTCTGCCCCAGCGTGTGCCGAAGGTACTTGTCAATGTATGTGTGTAGGGGAGTGGCCATGCAAACATACCCGATGAGCCTGTTGTGTAGCTTGAAGATGAATTTGAACTTGATGAAGAACTGCTGTCTGATGAGGTTGACGATGAAGCTGTGCTTGATGAAGTATCCTCAGCCTTGCCTTTTACAACAACTTCGTCAACTGCCTCTTTAAGAGTTTTTGCGTCAGTCTGAACTGCATCGGTCTGAACACCGTCAACAAATGTAGTTCTTACCGTTACTTCTTCTTCACCCTTAACGCCCTTTGTGGTAACTTTTTTGTATGAAGAAGACTTGTCCTCGTCATACTTTACCTTTGTGTCATAAGCCACATCTCTTGTGTAAACAATGTCTGTTGAAAGTGAGATTGAAAACTTGCCGTCTGCAAGTGCCATAACCTCGTCTGCGGTAATAAGGTCTGTACCGCTTGCGTTACCTGTTACAACCTCCACCGAATTTGCAAACTCGGTTGTTGTTTCGTCATCGTAATCTCTGCGGTAATCAACAAGAACCTGATCGAGGTCTGCATTGAGCTGATCAATTTCTTCTGTTGCACCGATGAACTTGCCGTCAATATAAAGACTTGCGCATGACGGTGAAATTGCCTTGAGGTTTGCCGATGCCGATTCGCCGTCAATTTCAGTATGAGGAACAGCCTCGTCACTTGTTGCAACAAGTGCAGGTGTCTGTACGCTGTTGTTATCTTTCATATCAAGTGCGCTTGCAACCGTTACACATGAAAGTGTGATTGCACTGAAACAGGCTACTACTGCAAGCACAGCCTTTTTTCTGAGCAACTTCTGCGAACGGATTGCCGACGGTGCAAGGTGAGCATACTGCTTTCCGCTTTTGAACGAAAGTTCCGATACAATCTCTCCGGCACTCTTTGTTGTGCCGTTTCTTGATTCGTTGAATGCTTTGTCAATAGCTGATATTTGTGTTTTTGCTTTCTTTGACGAATTAACAGACTTGATTGTAACAGACTTTAAAGAACCCTTCCTGTTCTTAATTGCCTGTGCGAGTTTTGCGGCTGTGTTTTTTGACATTCTTACAACTGATTTTGCACAAAATGTTGTTGCTCTCTTTACAAAGCGAACAGTTTTCTGTGCTGTTGTAAGCTCACGCCTGCAAACTCTGCGTTTCTTTGTCGGAAGACTCTCGATTTCATTGAAACCTTCCAAACCAATGAACTTTGTCTCCAAAATAATTTCTCCTATCTCATTAACCGTTACATTTTTGTAACAAACACGATACCTTTATTATACCAAATAGTTACGAAATTGCAATATGAGAATTAAAAAATGTCATAATTAATAATAAGACAGGGGATAAGGTTACAAAAACAGGGTGAATTAAACAATAATTCCGTATGTTAATTATACTGTAAGTTATCAACCGTGTAATCTTTCAACAAAGAGTAATATTTATTTAACTCTTTTAAAGCACCGTCAAGGTCGTGTTCAAGGTAGTTTCCACACTCAATTGCAGTTGTTCCGGGGATTTCCCCTTTGTGCTCCGCACACTGCTTTATTGTGTCTTTTATAAGCTGTAATGCGTCCTCATTTGACATATCACGAACGAGAAAATAAAAACCCGTTCTGCATCCCATAGGTCCAAAGTAGATTACATTGTCGGCAAATTTGCTGTTGCGGGCATATGTTGCAAAAAGGTGTTCAATTGTGTGCATAACGGGATTAGGAAGATACGGCGGTGTGTTCGGCTTTACAAAACGCATATCGTATGTTGTAATATCTCCGTCAATTCTTGAGATGTAAACACCCGGCATAAGTGTGTTGTGGTTGATTGTAAAGCTTGCTATCTTTTTCATATATATTATCCTTTCTTAATCGTAATCGGCTATGTTTGTGAAGCAAATGTTCATATCAACATCGCCCTCAATTCCGTCAACCTTGCCTGATGAGGAGTATTGCCACATAGAAAACTGATAATAGAATGTCGGAACATTTGCGTATTCGCAATACCAGATGTCAAAATCTGCAAGCTGTGTGAGGTCATATTTGAAGTAAAGCTCCTTGCTCGGAGAATAGATAATCGGTGTGTAGCCAAGCTCCTTTACACGGTTGCAGAATGCTTTTGCACAGGCTGTTGCCTGAGCGGCGGAAACGCTGTCGGTTCTTGCGTCATCATCCTTGATGATTTCCCAGTCATATGCAACGGGAAAATCGATTGTTTCATCGCCGAGAAGTGTCTTTATATAGTCAGCCTCTTCAATTGCCTCCTCGTTATTGACAGCCTGAGAGAAGAAATACACGCCGACTTTAAGTCCTGCCGCCTTAGCACCCTTTATATATGAAAGGGCGGAATCGTCCGAATACATTTTTCCGTCAGAACCGTAGCCTCTGCCGCCGATGCGAACCATAACAAAATCAACACCCGATTTTTTAACCTTGTCCCAGTCAATCTTTCCGCTGTAGGAGGAAATGTCGATTCCCTCCATTGAAGCGGCCTTGCCGTTTTCACTGTAGTATTTGAAAGTGTCGTCAGAGGTGAAGTTATCGTTGTTGAGTGTATTTTTAGGTACACCGTCAAGCTCGGTAATCCAGATTTCACCGAGAGTGCTGTCGTTTATATGTATTTTTTCGCCTGTTGTCTTGACGGTTGTGTCTGTGGCAACAGTTGCCGGGGTTGTACTGCCCGACTGCGAACTGCTTTCACCGTTGCTTGAGCAACCGCACAAAACCGAGGTAAGTGCAAGCATGGCAGCCGTTACGGCGCAAATAGTTTTTTTCATTATTCTACTCCTGACAAAAATTTTTTAACGCTGAAAAATGTCGATTATACGGACATTTTGCGTATCTGTTAGTCAGCATATCATAAAAAAGTGTTGATGTAAACAAAGAAACCGAAAATAAATATTGAAAATCTTGTGAAAATTAAGTATAATCTAAGGTACAAGTGTCCTTCATCAAACAGCGGAGGCATTTATTCGGAAATATAATGATAACAATGTTCCGCAAAAGGCAATAAAGGGCGGTGAGTGAAATTGAATGAAACAAAGGTGCACGGATACCGTCACAAAACAACGGAAGAACTCGTCAAGGCAATTGACGAATGTACCTCTCTCAGTCAGCTTTTCGCTCTCATTCAGCATGAGCATATCACCATTCAGATGCTCACAAGACCGGGTGCATCAAATCTTGCACCAAAAATTTTAAGCCCGAAAGAGATAACAGGCAACCGTGACACACCATTGAAAGACTGCGAAAACAGGTTCGTGAATCTGTGCTTGAGGACGAAAGAAGCTTAAACAGAGCAAGCTGATTGCCGAATGCGAACGCCTTTCAAGACTTAATAAAAATGACAAGATAAAGTAAGAGTAATTAGTGGAAGATTTTTGAAATTTTTTACTAAATACTCTTTATTTTTTTGAAAAAAACATATATATCTAATTATCAAACACGATTGGGGATGAAATATATGACATTCAAATTCAAACACACCTTGGCTGTAATTCTCGCAGTAGTTACCGTAGCTTGTTCTGTTGTCGGAACATTAGCTGTTTCTGCCGCAGAAACAGACTCTCAGCCTGCAACAGAGGCAACTGTTGCATCTGATGTAACAGATACGAGCGTTGAACCAACTCAGGCAACCGAGCCCTCACAGCCGGTAACGGAGCCGCCCGTAACTCCTACGGTTCCTCCGACTCAGCCGGTTAAGCCGAATGTGGGCGCAATCAAGAATCTCACAAGAACGCAATATACAACAAATTCGCTTTCGTTCAAGTGGGATAAAGTAAGCGGTGCAACAGGCTATGTAATCTACTACCGCAACAATGACGCACACAAGAATTTTTCAAGATTTACATATGTAAAGTCAAATGCCTGTACACTCAAAAAGCTCAGAACAGCAACCTGGTATGATGTAAAGGTTGCCGCCTATGTTGAGCATGACGGTGTAAAGTATGAGGGTAAGAGTCAGACCTACAGAACAGCTACTCTCCCGAATGCCGTAAGCGTTTCACTCAAGGAGTCGGGTTCTGCAATTACACTTTCGTGGTCAAAGAACTCACAGGCAACAGGCTACAAAATCTACCGTATGAGCGGTGACACAAAGGGCAAGTATGTTCTTTACAAGACAATCACTTCAAATTCCACAACTTCTTTCAGAGATAAGGGAGTTAAGAACGGCAGAGCGTATTACTATCAGGTTAAGGCTTACCGTGCAATCAAAAAGAACACTTACTATTCGTCACCGTCAACAATAAGATGTGTGGCAGGTCTTAATGCCGTTAATTTCAAGACAGATACAAGACTTTCAAGAGTAAATCTCACATGGGGCAAGGCAATGACCACTCCAACAGCATATGAGATTTTCTATTCAACCTCAAAGAACGGAAAATATACAAAGCTTGGTGAAACAAAGAATACTTTCTACAACACCAAAAAGCTTACAGTCGGCAAGACCTATTACTTCCGTATTCGTGCTTACAAGTATTCGGGACCGAGCAGTAACCCGAAAAAGTACAAGTGTCTCGGCACATTCCAGACAAAGAGTGTAAAGATCAGTAAGAATGCCTACGGTGTTTCAGTAGGTAATACCTATGTTGAAATCAGCATCAATCAGCAGCATATGTGGTACTACAAGAACGGTAAGCTTGTTGTTGAAACAGATGTTGTAACCGGCAACTACGGTACAAACGATACGCCAAAGGGTGCATATTCAATCATCTACAAGGCATCGCCTGCAACTTTGATGAATAACTCTCATGTAACATTCTGGCTACCGTTCACATCTGACGGTTGCGGAATCCATGACGCATCATGCGTTCAAGCTGGGAATACGGCGGAACAAGGTACAAGGGTCACGGCTCACACGGCTGTGTAAACACACCGTACAACGCAGCTAAGAAAATCTATAACAACATTTCCTCAGGAACCCGTGTTGTTGTTTATTGATTTTAATTCGTAGCGAAAACTTGATAAAATAATTAAGGCTGACAGATTTTTAATAACCTGTCAGCCTTAATTTATGATGTAGCGGTTTAATAATAAATTCTAATTTTGATATAAATTAATATAATTCTGTACCGAAAAAGTTGTTCTTTGTTGGTGTTAGAGAATAAGATTTTAACTTATTGACAAAATCTTGTTTTAATAATATAATAGCTTTGCTGTGTTAAGCGATGATATAAAGCAAACGTGAGAAGAGTAAAAATGAAAAGAATATTTATAGCTTCACTTTTGGCTTTGACGATTGCGCTTGGTGCGGTTGCAACGGGTTGTTCGGGCGGTAACAATTCATCTTCAGTGGGATGAAAACAGTTGCATTGTCAATCTTACAAAAGATGCAGGAAAAAGAGCGAAATCGTAATTCCTGAAAATTGTATTGATTTAAGAATTGATGATTGGGCAAACGGTGAGGATAACTATTTTTCAGAAAACGATAAGCTTGAAAGCGTAGTGGCAAAGCTTGCTTACGAATCCGCTAAACATTCAGCTAACTCGACATGCCATATGGTAGTGCAAAAATATATCATTAACAGGAGTTATCATTAAAATGACTAGTAAAATGGATAGTAAATTTATAAAAACAATATTTGTTTTATATTGTCTCGTCCTTGCATACATTTTGTTTTTCTACAGAATGGGGTCGGAGATCGGCTGCACATATATCGAGTGGATAACAAATATGATCAGCCCGATACCATTTTGGAGTTTTTATGATTTTTTCACCACTCCCATAATTACCGCAGAATATACACTATCATTCATCAAAACATCATAGGAAATCTCATGCTGTTTATGCCAATGGGATTTTTCCTGCCGCACCTACTGAAAAAAACAAGGCAATTTAAGTATTACATTATTTTGATTTGTATTATTGTGCTTTCGGTTGAAATCATACAGTTGTTTACAACCTTGGGAATGTTTGACATTGATGATGTTATTTTTAATGTCGCAGGTGCGGCACTGGGCTTTTTCTTGTCAAAAAGAATAGAATCCGCAGTAAAAAGGCATCGTGTGAATAAGTGAACGACTTAATAAGGCGGTAATTTGAAAAAACTTCGGTATTTATAAAATTTGTTTTAACATATAGTTTGCACTATTACTTGCGGGCGAACGAGGTTCGCCATACAGATTACACATTGCTTTCATCATACCAAAACATAAAATTTTTGAGTTATTACGGTTAAATATGCCTTACTCACGAACTCGGTTGTGTGGCGGTTTTACTGCACATTTTGCCGTCAACATCTGTGTAGTATTCGCCTTTGAGCAGAATTTGCGAAATCGGAACGATTTCGTAGCCCTCGGACTTGATTGCCTCGATTACCGTCGGCAATGCTTCGGGGGTATTTTTTGCACCGTTATGCATCAATATAATACTGCCGTTCTTGATTTTTTTCATAATATTCTGCTTTATCTGCTCGGGAGTAGGATCTTTCCAGTCGAGCGAATCGACATCCCATTGCACGCAATACATATTACAGCCGTTGACCGACTTTACAACATCATTGTTGTAATCGCCGTAGGGGGCACGGAACAGGGTGGGAGTTTTGCCCGTAAGCTCCTTGATTTTTTCGTTGCAGGACTGAATCTGACCGACCATATCGGACGATGACATCTGCGTCATATGCGGATGTGTGTTGCTGTGATTGCCCACATCGTGACCGTGCTTTGCAATATCTTTTACGCTGTCGGGATAATTCTTAACCCAGTCGCCCACAAGGAAAAATGTTGATTTCACCTTGTATTTGTCGAGAATTTCAAGCAGATGCTCGGTCTGTTCATTGCCCCATGCCGCATCAAACGACAGGGCAACCTGCTTTTTGTCCGTATCAACATAGTAAATGGGAATTTCACGCTGAGCAGCCGCACTCTGAACGGCTCGAACGGTTGATGTGACTGCAATTGCCCCTGCAAGCACTCCGATTAAAAGACAGAATCCGATTGATATTAGATTTCGTTTTGTTATGATATACAAACGCATAAAATCCCCTCCATACCAAATTTATATGAAGGGGATTTTTATTTATTCATATTTTGTTTTAATTAGGTGCATTCATTGGGCGATAGCGGTCAAGTTAACCCTCAACATGCCATTCAATGCCGTCTTTTGTGTCCTTGACAACAACTTTCATCTCTTTAAGCTTGTCACGGATAGCGTCGCTGTCGCCCAATCCTTTTCGGCACGGGCTTTTGTACGCTGTGCAATAAGCTCCTCAACTTCCTTGGCAAAGTCATCGTCTGCGTCCGCTTTGTTGCTTTCGGGAACTTTTGTAAGATCGAGTGAAAGCACCTTGTCAAATTCGCCGATTACATAAAGCTTTGTTGCATCGTCTGCGTCAGCCTTGAGAACATCATAAACGCAGGTGAGAGCAAGAGAGGTGTTGAGGTCATTGTCAAGCGCCTCGCTAAATCCCTTTGTAAGCTCCTCAGCCTTTGCCATATCAGGCTCACCGTCCCTGGAAAGAGCGGAAATTCTCTTGACAAGTTTGTTGTAGGCTGTGGCTGTGTTGTCAAGGTTGTCATATGAGAATGTGAGCGGCTTGCGGTAGTGGCTCTGGAGGCAGAACATTCTGTAAACAAGCGGATTGTAGCCCTTTTCTTCAAGAAGTGAAACTGTAAGGAAACCGCCCTTTGACTTGCTCATCTTGCCTCTTGCATCATTGAGGTGAAGTACATGGAACCAGTACGGACACCACTTGTGGCCGAGAAAAGCCTCGCTCTGTGCAATTTCGTTTGTGTGATGGGGGAAAGCGTTGTCAATGCCGCCGCAGTGAATGTCAAGATATTCACCGCAATGCTTATAGCTGATGCATGAGCATTCGATGTGCCAGCCCGGATAACCTACGCCCCACGGACTGTCCCACTTGAGCTCCTGTGAATCAAACTTTGACTTTGTGAACCAGAGAACAAAGTCAGCCTTGTTACGCTTGTTTTCGTCCTCTTCAACGCTGTCACGAACGCCGACAGCAAGGTCATCCTCATTCATATTGCCGAACACATAGTAGTTGTCGAGCTTTGAAGTGTCAAAGTAAACATTGCCGCCTGCAATGTAGGCATAGCCCTTTTCAAGCAGAACGGAAATCATATTAATAAAATCGTCAATGCAGTTTGTTGCAGGCTCTACAACATCGGGACGCTTGATGTTGAGCTTTTCGCAGTCGGCAAAAAATGCGTCTGTGTAGAACTTTGCAATCTCCATAACAGTTTTATGCTCACGCTTTGCGCCTGAAAGCATCTTATCCTCGCCTGTGTCGGCATCGCTTGAAAGATGACCAACATCTGTGATGTTCATTACACGGTTTACATCATAACCCGAAAAATGAAGATACTTTTCAAGAACATCTTCCATAATATAGGTGCGAAGATTGCCGATGTGGGCATAGTGATAAACAGTAGGACCGCAGGTGTACATATTAACCTTGCCGGGTGTGTGCGGTACAAATTCCTGCTTTGTCTGTCCGAGAGAATTATATAAAATCATTTGCTATTCCTCACTTTTTACATTTTCCTTTTTCAGCTCATCAAGCTGTTTTTGAAGTTCATTTTATGCTCAAGATTGCACAATGCAAGTGCAACCGGATCCGATACATGAATCTGGTCAAGGGTTTCACTGCGAACACCGTTGACTTTTACTACTCTTGCCGGAACGCCGACAGCGTTGCATTCGGCGGAACTTCGCTTAAAACAACCGCACCTGCGGCAATTCTTGCATTATCGCCCACCTTAAACGGACCGAGAACCTTTGCACCCGAGCCGACAAGCACATTGTTGCCGAGTGTGGGGTGTCTTTTTCCCGTTTCTTTGCCTGTTCCTCCGAGAGTAACATTCTGATAAATGGTGCAGTTATCGCCTATTATTGTAGTTTCGCCTATGACAACACCCATTCCGTGATCTATAAACAGTCCCTTGCCGATAGTTGCACCCGGGTGAATCTCAATTCCCGTCTTGTGACGACTGCGCTGAGAAATCCACCTTGCAAGAAACTTGAGGTTGTGTCGCAAACACCAGTTGGCTTTTCGGTGAGAGCGCACCGCCTTGAAACCCGAGTAGAGAAAAAACACCTCTGCTCTGCTCCTTGCGGCAGGGTCACGCTCCATAACCGCATCAATATCCGCTTTCAGGGTTTTAAACACGCAATCACCCTCCTGTCAAGACCGTGAGAGTCTGTTCTCAGGTCTGAGAAATAAACTGTCTGTTTTGAATTATATATACAACGCCCGAAATGATTGTGAATACAACCGAAATCCAGATGAGAATTTCTCCCACTGCAAAGAAAATCGGTTCAAATGTTGCCGTGTTTATAAAATTAAGTCCGACTTCGGGCAGTTCAAGCACGATTTGCATTGCAATTACTGCAATTATAGCAATCATCTGTGAAACCGTCTTTGCTTTGCCCCACATATTAGCGGCGACAACCTTGCCTTTTGAGGCGGCAATCAGCCGTATTGAGGTGACGGAAAATTCACGGAAAAGCACGATTATGACCGCAACGCAGTCACATATTCCAAGCTGTACAAAGCACAAAAAAGCGGCAAGCACAAGAATTTTGTCTGCAAGCGGATCCGCAAATTTTCCGAAGTCTGTAACAAGACCGTTTTTTCTTGCAATTTTCCCGTCAAACATATCCGTGAGTGACGCCGCAATAAAAATAATCAGAGCAACAGCATTGTTGAGCGGAAAGTTTGCAAGCAATGCTGCCACAAAGAACGGAACAAGAATTATTCGACCTACTGTCAGTTTATTTGGTAAGTTCATTTTATGTGCCTTTCAAAGTTAAATATTATGAAATCGCTGATTTATTTCAATCGATTTTGCCGACAAATTCACCGACAGGATCGCAGCCTGTGTAATCGGTTACACGCACCTTGACAAAATCTCCTGCCTTTGGCTTTTCACCGTCACAGGTGAAAAATACACAGCCGTCAACCTCGGGGCGCGGCATAGCTTCTGCCGAAGAAACATTCGGCGAGCTTGTCAAAGCCTTCAACAAGAACTTCAATCTCTTTGCCAACAAGGCTTTCACAGTATTCAGCCATAACCTGCTGTTGATGCTCCATAATAATATCGGCACGCTTCTGCTTGATTTCTTCGTCAATTTGGTCGGGCATTTCAGCTGCCTTTGTATCCTCCTCGGGAGAGTAGGCAAAACAGCCGAGTCGCTGAAACTTCATATCGGCGGCAAACTCTGCAAGCTCATTGAACTGCTCCTCGGTTTCACCCGGGAAACCTGTAATAAAGGTTGAGCGGAAGATTACATTCGGAATTTTATCCTTAATCTTGTTCATAAGTGCAGTAAGGCTTTCTCTGTCGCCGTGACGATTCATTCTGCGAAGAACATCCCCGTCACAATGCTGGAGCGGAATATCCATATATTTCACAATCTTATCTTCACTTGCAATTGTGTCAATAAGCTCGTCTGTAATTCTGTCGGGATAGCAGTAGAGAACCCTTATCCATTTAAGACCGTCAATCCTACAAAGTCTTCTGAGAAGCTCTGCAAGCATCGGTTTGCCGTATTTATCCTCACCGAAACGGGTTGTGTCCTGAGCAATTACATTGAGTTCCTTGACTCCACGCTCAGCAAGACCTTCCGCCTCTTTTACAACATCTTCAATATCTCTGCTACGGAATCTTCCTCTGATCATCGGGATTGCACAGTAGGAACAACGGTTGTCGCAACCCTCGGCAATTTTGAGATAAGCGGTGTAGGGGGGAGTTGAAAGAATTCTTCCGCCCTCAAGCGCAGACAAACCTTGTCGGGAAAGCTTTCGCACTTCTGTCCGTCAAGTGTTTCCAAAACGATGTCTGCGATTGTTTCGTTAGCACCGATTCCGATAACCGAGTCAACCTCGTAAAGCTGTTCGGAAATTTCCGACTTATATCTTTGAGCAAGACAGCCTGTTACGATGATTGCCTTGATTTTGCCCTCGTCCTTGAGCTTGCCGAGTTCGATAATTTCGTTAATGCTTTCCTGCTTTGCACTTTCGATAAATCCGCAGGTGTTGACAATTACTGCGTCCGCATCTGCCGGATCGTTCACAATAATAAATCCTCTGTTCTTGAGTGTATACAAAAGCATCTCGCGTCAACCTGGTTTTTTGCACAACCGAGTGATACAATGCCTACTTTATAATTCATAATCAGTCTTCCTCTGTGTATTCTCTGAGGACGGTCTTAATGTCATCCCATCCGTATCCGAGCCTTTGCAGAGCGGCAACGGCTCTTCGCCTTATTTTTTCATCATTTATGTTTTTATATTTTCTGTCAATAACCGCCCTTATTCCGTCACACGGATCAAAGTCGATTTCTTCGATAATCTCTTCTGCAAGTTCACGGTCAATTCCCTTTTGAACAAGCTGTCTTACCGCACCTCTCGGAGCATTATGTTTTGAAAACAAAAGCTGTTCGGCGTACCGTCTTGCAAAGTTTTCGTCATTTACAAGACCGAGTTCTTCCATTCGCTCAACAGCCTTTTCCGCCGATTCCTCGTCACAGGTGCGTTTGATTTTGTCGGTGAGTTCTTTTTTTGAGTGGTCACGATAGGAAATAAGCCACAAAGCCTTTTCCTTTGCACGGCGCTCATTGCTTAGCCTGATAATCTCGTGCAGCTCCTCGTCATCAATCTCTCTGCCGACATCAAATCGGTTTTCAATAACTGTGCGTGCGTCAAGATTCATAACATATTCGCCGTCAATGTAGAGCGCACACATCGCCTTTCTTCGTGGTTCAACTGCGGTTATAAGCATCAGTCGTCAACCAGAACATCAATTTTTGCACCGCTCTTTTTCTCTGTCTTATCCGCAGAATCAGGCTTGATTTCTTGGTTTGCAGACGGAACTTCGGTAATTTTTACCTTTGGAGCAGGCTTTTTGCGTTCATAAAGCTTGTCAATATTTTCCCAGAGTTTCTTCTCAATTTCAGCGGCAAGCTCCTTGTCGGTTTTGAGAAGTTCCTTGACTTTGTCGCGTCCCTGTCCGAGTCGTCTGCCGTCATAGCTGAACCATGCTCCTGCTTTTTGAACAACCTCAGCCTTTACGGCAAGGTCAAGAAGCTCGCCCTCACGGGAAATGCCTTCACCGTACATAATATCAAATTCAGCTTCACGGAACGGAGGAGCAATCTTGTTTTTTACAACCTTTGCTCTTGTATGTGAACCGACCATTTCACCGCCTGATTTAAGGGTTTCAACTCTTCTTATATCAATACGAACGGAGCTGTAGAACTTGAGCGCACGACCACCGGTTGTTACTTCGGGGTTGCCGTAAACAACACCGACTTTTTCACGCAACTGGTTGATGAAGATTGCAACGCAGTTTGATTTTGAAATTGCGCCTGCGAGTTTACGCAGTGCCTGTGACATAAGTCTTGCGTGCAGACCTACATGGCTGTCACCCATTTCGCCCTCAATTTCAGCCTTTGGAACAAGAGCGGCAACGGAGTCGATTACGATAACATCAATCGCACCGCTTCGGATAAGTGCCTCTGCAATTTCAAGAGCGTCTTCACCTGTGTCCGGCTGTGAAACGAGGAGTGAATCAACATCAACACCGAGAGCCGCCGCATATGTCGGATCGAGTGCATGCTCAACATCAATAAATGCAACATTGCCGCCGTTTTTCTGTCCCTCTGCAATGCAGTGGAGAGAAAGTGTTGTTTTACCCGAAGATTCAGGTCCGTAAATTTCAACAATTCTTCCACGGGGAAGTCCGCCGATTCCGAGTGCAATATCAAGCGAAAGCGAACCTGTTGAGATGTGTTCAATGTTCATATGTTTATTTTCGCCAAGACGCATTACAGCACCCTTGCCGAACTGTTTTTCAATTTGTGTGAGCGCAGTTTCAAGCGCTTTGTTTTTATCTACTGCCATTTTATATACCTCCGTACTCCGCAAAGGGAGCTGATGTTTTTAGGTCTGTAACATAACCGTCACTTCAACGGCGGTTATGTTCACACTAAGATTATAAAATATGTGAGTGGAAAATGCAATAATTTGGCGGTAATTTTATCGAACAAATTTTCTAAAATCAGAGCAAAGTCCCAATAATCGCCCTCTGCACACCGCCAAAGTCGAGCGAAATTTTAAAATCCGAAAAGCCTTTGTCAGTCATAAGTGCCTTTACTGCGTCAGCCTGACCTTCTCCGAGTTCAAATGCAAGCGCACCGCCCTTTTTGAGTTTTCTGCTCCAACGGCTCACTATTTCACGGTAAAAATCGCAGCCGTCCTCGCCGCCGTCAAGTGCAAGTCTTGGTTCAAGCCGAACTTCTTTTTGAAGTGTTTCTATGTCGGCTGATTTTATATAAGGCGGATTTGAAACAATGAGGTCAAGCTCACCGTCTGCAAATGTATCGCAGATTTTGAGAGCGTCAGCCATAACAGGCTTTACTGACGAATTGTTTTCTTTTACATTTGTTTCAAGATATGAAAAAGCGGTTTCGTCAATTTCAACTGCCGTAACTTCTGCACCCGAAATTTTATCAAGTGCAACGGCAATTGCACCGCTGCCCGAACAGAGGTCAACCGTCTTTTTCTCGGTTCTGTTTTCGAGAAAATCAATGCAGAGATTGACAACCACTTCCGTGTCATCACGGGGAATGAGCACGCCTCTGCCCACCTTAAAATCGAATCCCATAAAGCTCCATTTGCCGAGAATATACTGCAACGGCTCGCCTGAAATTCGTTTTTCTATAAATTTTAAAAAGTTATGTGAACAGTTTTCATCGGCTTTATCAGTTTTGTGTATGATAAAGCGACTCTGTCAAGCGAAAAAGCCTTTTGTAAAAGACTTTGCGCCTCAAATTTTGAATTTTCAATATTATTATTTTCAAGCAGTTTAAGTCCGCTTTGATAAATTTCGTTTACAGTCATTACTTGCTTACAATGTCCGAGCCGTCCTCGGGGATAACAGCCTTGATAGCCTCAATTGCAACTTCAATCATAGTGTCGTCAGGCTCTTTTGTTGTGATTCTCTGTGCCCAAAGTCCGGGAGCGGCAATGATTCTTGTTGCGGCATTGTCGTGCTTACCGCAGATTTTGATAAGCTCGTAACCGATTCCGCATGAAACGGGGAGAAGAAGAATCTTGAATACAGGTCTTAAAAATCCGATGCCGAAAGGTGCAACAGGAACGAAAAGACCGACAAGAATGCCAACAATCAGCATAAGAACCATAAAGCTTGTTCCGCATCTCGGGTGAAAACGGCTCTGCTTTTTAACATTTTCAACTGTGAGTTCTTCTTCGTTTTCGTAACAGAAAATTGTCTTGTGTTCGGCACCGTGTACATAAACACCCTTTTCATGTCTGTCATTTGTGAACATACTATAATATAAAGTAAGAAAAGAACAATCTTGAGAACACCCTCAAAAACAGACTTCCAGAAAACAGCGTTTCCGCCGTCACCCTTGAAAGCCGGCACAACATTTGCACTGAGGTCAAACAGGAAAGAGGGGACAAAGAAGAAAAGTCCTACGGCAAGCGCAACACCGAGGATTGACGCAATTACCATCATAATCTTAACAAGCTTGTCACCGAATTTATCGTCAAGCCATTTTTCAAACTTTGACGGTTCTTCTTCAATTTCGGTTGATTCAATTGCCTTATCGGCAGAGAGCATAAGCGCTTTGTAGGAAGTCGCATTGAGTCAATAAGACCTGCGATTCCTCTTAAAAACGGAAGCTTGAAAAGCTTACATTTTGAGGGAATTGTGTTTATGCTTATATCCTCGCTGTAAATCTTGTCGGGTGCGGTACGAACACACACGGTTGTGCGTTTCGGACCTCTCATCATAATGCCTTCAATCAGGGCACTGCCGCCGATTGAGGTGATTTTTTAGTAGTATTTTTAGCCATTAGCTGTTCCTTTCTGTATTAGGCTGCACAGAGAAATAAGATTAAAGCTTAATGTTTTCGGGAAGTGAGTTTTCACTGCCCTCTTTATATACAGGGAAGGTGAGCGTTACGGTTGTGCCGACACCCTCTCCGCTTTCGATATCAAGTGAACCGTTATGGAGGTTCATAATCTCATCGGCAACCGCAAGTCCGATTCCCGAACCGCCGACAGTCTGGTTTGCTTTGTAGAATTTTTCCTTAACCTTTGGAAGATCCTCGGCAGAAATTCCGCAACCCGTGTCGGTTATTACAATTTTGATAATATCGGGTTCATCTTTGCTGTAGATTACCTGAGCGGCAACAACACCGCCCTTTGGTGTGTATTTCAACGCATTGTCAAGCACATTGAGGAAAACCTGCTTGAGCCTGTTTTTATCGCCGTAAACGGCAGGATAAACAACCTCGGGTTCATCATAAAGAAGATGCTTGCCCTCTGTAACGGCTCTTTCCTTTAAGAAGTAAACCGCATCGTCAAATTCGGCAAGAATGTCAAGCTTTTCCTTGATGAGCTTCATTCTTCCGCTCTGAATACGGCTGAAGTCAAGAAGCTCTTCTACAATGCTTGTAAGGCGTGAGCTTTCGCTGATAATAACTCCCATACCGCGGTCAAAGGTTTTGCGGTCAAGCTTTCCTCTTTCGGAAAGCTGCATTGTTTCAGCCCAGCCCTTAATCGCCGTAAGCGGAGTACGCAACTCGTGTGATACTCGTGAAATAAAATCGTTTTTCATCTGATCGGCTGTCTGCAAATCAAGAGCCATATCGCTTATTGCATCGCAGAGGTCGCCGATTTCATCATCGTATTTGTACTCAATCTTCTTTACCTGTGAAAAATCGCCGTGGGCAATCTTGCTTGAAATCTCCGAAAGTTTTCTTATCGGGGTAACGATTGAGCGGATAAACATAAGCCCCGACAATATTACAAGGGCGATGATAACAAGACCGCACGCAATAACTGCCGCAGAAACAAGCACAATTGCCGTGTTTACCTGCTCCATGGAAACAATGTATCTTACCGCACCTACGCAGGTTCCGTTTTCGTTGGTGATGATTCTTGTCAGGCTCATTGCACTTTCGTTCGATGAAAGCTTGCCGTTCCAATATGCACAGCCGTTTTCGTTTGAGAGTGCATCGTTAAAATCGGGAATCTGCTCGTTGTCATCGGGAGTGAATCCTGTTGAAGTCATGACAACTCTTCCGGAGGAATTGATTACAATAACTTCCATTTCTTCCTTTTTGTCAAAGTTTTCAACATAATCACGGGCAGATGCCGTAAATGAGGTTGAACTGTCGCTGTGAAATCCCGAAAAAACAAGTGAAAGTTCGTTGCTTGTTGTGTTCAGGTTCTGTTCAACGCTGTTTTGAAAAATATATGTAACAATGAAAATAAGGCTGACAACAATAAGGATTATAATTGTCAGTATAACGCTCAATGTGTTGAGCATCCATCTTTTTGAAATACCCTTAAAAATTGTTGCCGCCCTCCTCTTTAGATTGTATGAATTTTATACAGGCTGTTCTGCAAAGTTATTCGCCTGAATCCCACTTGTAGCCGAGTCCCCAAACCGTGATGATATGTTTAGGATTTGAAGGTTCGTCCTCAACCTTCATTCTGAGTCTGCGGATATTAACATCGACAATTTTATCCTCGCCGACATAAGCGTCTCCCCATACATGGTTGAGAATGTCGATTCTGTCAAGAGCAACACCCGGATTCGAGAAGAAGTACTCCATAATCTGGAATTCAACCTGTGTGAGTTCAATCATCTTTCCGCTCTTCATAAGTGCACGGTTGCGAAGATTGAGTGTGAACTCGCCCGATTTAAGTTCTTCTTTAAAGTTGTTTTCGGAATGTGACTGCGCAAGCGCAACTCTTCTGTAGAGTGAATCAACTCTTGCAAGAAGCTCACTCGGTGAGAAAGGCTTTGTAACATAGTCGTCTGCACCGAGCATAAGTCCTGTTACCTTGTCCATTTCCTGAGTTTTTGCCGAAAGCATAATAATTCCGATTCCGCCGTTGCGGTTTCTCAACTCCTTACAAACCTGAAAACCGTCAATACCCGGCATCATAACATCAAGAATCGCAACATCAAAATCGCCGTTGTTTTCTTCATATTTCTGCAAAGCCGCCTCGCCGCAGTCTGCCTCAACTACATCGTAGCCTGCCCTTGTAAGATTGATAACGACAAAGTCACGAATTGCCGCTTCATCCTCACAAACAAGAATTTTTTTCATATCAAAACCTCCGTTGCTGTGATCAGATTCCCGACTGATCAAGTGTGGAAAACCTGTCTTGATTTCGTCATCACTTAGCGAAATCTGTGTGTCGGGATTTATATTATTAAATGTGTATGCATATTTATCGTCTTTTGTAATCAGCGTAAAATCATCCGATTTGCCCGATTCCCATTCGCTTACGGGGAACACCTTTATTTCAAAAAGCTCCGTGTCAAGCTTAGTGCCGTTCCATGCATAGAATGAGGTGGTTTCGCTTTCAAGGTCGGTAATTTGCCGTAACCTTGTTTTCGCTCCACTTATCGGCATAGTTCATCATAAACATATAATCGTAATTTATGATTACCGCCTGTTTTGCAACAAGCGCCTCCTTGGGTGCGTCAAAGCTGTTCCAAATGATTTTGTCGGCATAAATATTTTTGCTGTCACCGCTCTGTTTCGGCAGATCAAGTGTAACGGGAATTTCAAGCTTTCCGTCCTTGTCAATGTCCGAACAGATGACCTGCGATGAACGCCGGGTTATATTTTTTGCTTTTTCTTTAAAAAGAGGATTACGCAGAATTGCAAGGTCACGGCTGTAAAAAATAACCTGTGTGTTAGTAACCTCATTTGCAGAAGTTCCGTCAACGACAATTCCCGTAATATCGTTATCAAGCTTTGTAACGGCAATGTTCTTGTACTTTACAACATTCGGATCCATGTTTGCCATTGCTTTGGCATACAGGCTTTTGCTGTCCTCGTTGTAATCAAGCATTGACGCAAGAGCCTCGTTTTCGGTTGTGTAGAGAACAAGCGACATAATCTCGCTTGTTCCGTCATTGTCAAAATCCCCCGTAACAAAGCTTGAACAGCTTTGTCCCGAACCCACTTCGTTTGTCTTGCCTTCCGAGTAGGAGTAGCAGGAAAGCTTGCCGACATTCGGAGTGTAGGTTGTTGAATTAACAATGATTTCAGCCTTTCCGTTGCCGGTTAAATCCGCAAAGTCAACGCTGTCAATATCGGTGGTTTCAAAGATATTGTCGGACGCAATCTCCCACGAATTGTCCTTTGAGTACATGACAAGCATATGAACCGAAGAAGTTTCGGCACTGTTGCGAAAAAATGCAACAGCCTCGTTGCTGTCGTTTCCGTCAAGGTCGGTCATGATGATTGCACTGCGGAATTTTCCGTTTTTAGGATATTTCAGCGTATAACCGCTGTCAGCCGTTTTGGCAATAAGCTGTTCAATTTCAGCCTCATCTCCGACTGCCTTAGGAGGACGAAGAAGATTTTCTGCGCTGAAATCCGTGATGTTGCAGCCGCTCAAACCGACAAGCATTGAACCGAGAACCAAAGCCGAAATCAGCTTTTTAATCTTCACAAAAATCCCTCCCGTCTTTATTTATGGGGCTGTCAAGGCTTTTGTCTTGCAATAAGATACTTGATTTTTATGCCCTCTTCGGAGAACATTTTTTCATGCTCTGTTTCAATATTATCGGTAACATCGCTTGCGTGCAAATCACGGGTGAGATACAAAATCTCATATCCGCTCTGCTCAAAGTATTCAAGACTTTCGTCAAATAGCTCGTCATCATCGGTTTTGAAACGGATTTCGCTGTCAGGCTTCAAGAATGTTTTGTACATTTCAAGCTTTTTGTAGTATGTAAGTCTGCGCTTTTTGTGTTTTGCTCTCGGCCACGGATTGCAGAAGTTGATGAAAAGTCTGTCAATCTTATCGTCAGCCGTAATGATTTTGTCAAGCATTTCAACATTGTACTTTACAAGCAAAAGATTTGTAATATCATCCTGTGTTTTGCCTGCGTCCTCAAAAAGCTTTACTATTGTTCTTCTGCCGACGCCGAGCATATCGACCTTGATGTCAAGTGCGATAATGTTTTTGTCGGGATTTTTAAGTGCAAGCTGTCCCGCAAAACCGCCCTTGCCGCAGCCGATTTCAAGATACAACGGCTGTTCCTTTTTGAAAGCCTGCATCCATTTTCCGGCGTTTTCTTCTGGATTCTTTACATAAAAATTGCAAACGGAAAGCTCCGGTTCTGCCCATTTCTTTTTTCTGATTCTCATAATACCTCATTTTGCGGTGCGTACAGACGGCGCACTACCACATATAGTAATTTACCGTATCATTATATCAAATTGTAACAAATTATGCAACAAATATTTTGATAATGATGCTTACAGGTTAAATAAATTTAATCATATCGTCACAGGATTGCGATTTTGTAAAAATAATCTCGGAAAATTCTTTTGAAAGCTTGTTTACAAGCGGTAAAATTACAATATCTTCACTTTTGAAGTGACCTGCGTCAATAATATCAATTCCGAGTGAATTTGCGGAGATAATCTCATGGTGCTTGATTTCTCCCGTGACAAGCACATCAACACCCGCCAAAGCCGCATCAAACACATTTGAACCGCCTGCACCCGACGATACGGCAACCTTTTTAACCCTGTCTTTAATGTCGGTGTAGCGAAGTCCCTTGCAGTCAAGATTTTTCTTTGCAAGCTTTGCAAAATCGTGAATATCGGTTTCGCTTTCAAGCTCGCCCGTGAACATACACTCGCCAAACTCCGACAGCACGGGATTTTTGACTTTGAGTGCGTCTGCAAGACAGATGTTAACTCCGAACTTTTCTCCGAGATCAAGGTTGGTGTGCATACAAACGGCGGAAATGCCCTTTTGTGCAAGCAGATAGGGAACGGAAGAAGGCGAAAGCCTTTTTATCGGGGCAAAAATTACGGATGATGACTGATAATCAGCTCACATCCCAGACTTTCCGCCTCATTCACAACATCTTCCGTAATGTCAAGAGCGACAAGCACACGGCTTACGGCTGTGTATTTGTCGCCCACAATAAGCCCTGCGTTGTCAAAACTCATCTGAGTTGCACAGGGCGCAAATTCTTCAAAAAAATTAAGTATATCGTTTATGGTTTTCACTTAAAGCTCTCCTCAAGAATGCGTGCGGTTTCGGCACAGACAGGGTTGCCCTTAGCCTGTTTTAAAAGTCTGCGCACACAGCCTTCAATAAATCTGCGGTGCATGGAGTTGTTTTTCGGATCAAGCCCGTAAAGGAAAAGGTCGCTTTCGGATACCGTGCGAACCTCACCGCTGTATTCGGCAAGAACTACCGTATAGCACTTGTTTGCGGCAGTACAGCAGTCACGCTTGATAACGCTGAAACCGTTTGCAAACAGCCAACGCATAAGCTCTTCACTTTTGGTCATAGGCTGAAGAATAAAGTGCTTTGACCTGTCCTTTGAAAACTCCCAGTTTTCGATAATCTGCGAAATGAGTTCTCCGCCCATTCCTGCAATTACTATGTCGTCAGCCTCATCGCCCGAAATTTTTTCAAGACCGTTTTGAAAGCCTTGCTTCAATCCGATTGTTAAGACCGCTGTTATTAATTGTTTCAATTCCCCGTTCAAGGGGCAGGGGGTTGATGTCTGCGGCAATCGCTGTGTCGCATCTGCCAATACGGCACAGCCACACCGGAAGATAGGCATGGTCTGTGCCGATATCGGCAACCTTTGCTCCGTCACGCACAAAGTCCGCACAAAGCGCAAGACGGTTATCAAGCGAAAAATCAGATGCGCCGTTCATTATGCAATTGCTTTGTTAAGGTCTGCAACGAGTGCGTCTGCATCTGCACCGTGTACCATACAAGCCTCTTCAATCGTTTCGCCTCGTGATGCAGGACAGCCAAGGCAGTGCATACCGATGCTGAAGAAAAGCTCTGCAGTGTCAGGGTACTGATCAAGAACATCACCGATTATTGAATTCTTTGTAATTTCCATTATAAAAAACCTCCTGTGTCATGAAACTGCAACATCGCTTTGATGTCACACTATAGTAGTATAGCATAAAGCCGTACTTTTTAAAAGTGATATTTTAAATTTTTGTGTAAGGTATAAGTCTTATTTTGCCCAATATTTGCGATCAAGACTGCGGTATTGAACCGCCTCAAGAACATGCTCGGAGCGGATTATTTCCGACTCGTCCAAATCGGCAATCGTTCTTGCAACTTTCAAAACCCTGTCATACGCTCTTGCGGTAAGTCCAAGACTTTCAAAAGCGTCTTTGAGCGTCTTTTCAGCCTCTTTATCAATTACGCAGACCTTTTCAAACTGCTCTGCGTTAATTTTTGCGTTGCAGGTTGTTTTACTGCCCTTAAATCTTTCACGCTGAATTTCTCTTGCTCTGTCGGCTCTCTTTTTGATGTCGGCTGAACATTCGGCAGATGAAGTGTCACGCAGTTCTTCAAATTTTACGGCAGGCACTTCTACATGGATATCAAAACGGTCGAGAAGCGGACCGGAAATGCGGTTGAGGTAGCGTTTTATCTTCTGTTCCGAACAGGTGCATTTTCTTGTCGGATCACCGTAATATCCGCACGGACATGGGTTCATTGCGGCAACCACCATAATCGAACACGGATAGGTGCATTTCTGACCTGCTCTTGAAATTGTGATAGAGCCGTCTCAATCGGCTGACGGAGTACCTCAAGCGCCGTTCTTGAAAATTCGGGCAGCTCGTCAAGGAACAGCACACCGTTGTTTGCAAGTGAAACCTCACCCGGTCTGATAGTTCCCGTACCTCCTCCGCCGAGTCCTACGGGCGTTACCGTGTGGTGAGGCGAACGGAACGGCCGTGTTGTGATAAGTCCGTCATGCTTTAGCGTTCCCGCAATTGAGTGGATTTTTGTCGTTTCAATCATTTCGTCAAAGCTCATATCAGGCAGAATTGACGGAACTCGTTTTGCAAGCATACTTTTGCCCGAACCCGGAGCCTATGAGCAGAATATTGTGACCGCCGGCAGCGGCAATTTCAAGCGCACGCTTCACCTCAAGCTGACCCTTTACCTGGGAGAAATCCGGAATGTAGTCCCGTTCTTCCGTGGGAGAATGTGTATTCGGCTTTGCGGGTGCAGGTTCGAGAATGTGATTGAGATAATCTTTCAGTTGAAGAATGTTGTCAATACCATACACTTCAATTCCGTCAACAACAGCACCCTCGCTTGCGTTGGCTTTCGGAACATAAATTTTCTTTATACCACATTCCTTCGCTTTGATTACCATGGGCAGAACTCCGTTGATTCCTCTGACTTCTCCCGAAAGCGAAAGCTCACCGATGAATGCGCAGTCGGAGATGTTGCTCTTAATCTGATTGAGCAGTATAAGAATTGCAATCGCAATCGGTAAATCGTAAATAGGCCCTTCTTTTTTGATATCGGCAGGAGCAAGGTTCACGGTCATATGTGCGGCAGGGTATCTGAATCCGCAGTTCTTTAATGCACTGAGAACCCTGTCCTTGCTCTCACGCACGGCGGCGTCGGGCAGACCGACCATATCAAATTCCCGTGTGCCATTGTACATTGACGCCTCAAGCTCAACCTTGTAGCCGTCCATACCGCTCACGCCAAAACTGTTGCAGGTAACAACCATAAAAATCCCCCCGAACCGATAAATAAAAATCGTAATAAATTAGTAATATAAAGTATAACATTTTCTGCTTCTCTTAACAAGTTTCATAATGTATGTAATTTCGACTTTATTTCAGCTATTTTGCACAATTAATTTCCATATCATAATGCAATATTACAGAAATTGCTTTCGGGTTGTTGACATTTGTGCGTTTTTGTTATACTATTAAGCGTATAAGAATAAGTATTAGGGGCAGGTTATGACCGAATTGCAAAAATCCTACGGTACTTTATCCGACGCACAGCTTGCAAATTTTGTGAGTCTTGGTGATGACCGTGCTTTTGATGAGCTTGTCGTAAGATATCTTGACACAATCAGCATAATTGCACGAAAGTTTTCGGCAGAGGGTTATGAACACAATGACTTTGTTCAGGAAGGACTTGTGGGACTGCTTTGTTCCTGCAAAGCCTTTGACCAAAACGGCGGTGCAAACTTTAAAAGCTATATGTCGGTTGTTGTTGAGAGAAGATTTATTTCTATAATCAGACGGGGAGAGCAGAAAAAAGCCATTCCCTCATCAAGCATTGTTCCGATGGACGATGTGGCGAGTCAATTGAAGATTCCGCCAAAACTCCCGAAGAACTTTTGATGTGCAGAGAACAGCTTGACCAGTTACTGTTGCGACTTCAAAGTGTGCTGTCAAAGTCCGAATACGATGTTCTTATGCTCTACGGCAACGGCTTGAGCTATAAGGAAATTGCAGAAAAGCTTTCCGTAACCGAAAAGGCGGTTGACAATGCCTTGCAAAGAGCAAGGAAAAAGGTTCACGGCGGTCTGAATGTCGGCTGAGCGGTGAACCGAAAATTAATATTTGTCCTTAACAGTATTGCGGTGCAACTCCGCACGGGGCAACAAACTAACCTCCGAGAGGTAGAAAAAGAGAGGTAAATACCAATGTACGAAGATAAGACACTTGTCTGCAAAGAATGCGGAAACGAATTTGTTTTTACTGCAGGAGAGCAGGAATTTTACGCTGAAAAGGGTTTTACAAACGAACCGCAGCGTTGCAAGGCTTGCAGACAGGCTCGTAAAAATGCTGCCAAGACAGAGAGAGAATTCTTTGAAACCGTTTGCGCTGAATGCGGCGGAACTGCAAAGATTCCTTTCAACCTGTTGAAGGCAAAAGCTATTATTGCAGCGAATGTTTTGCAAAAAGAAAAGCAGCTGAATAATTAATTGAATTTTTATTGTTTTAGTTTAATTTCTCGTAACTGAGGTTAAATATTTTAATTTTAAAAGCTTGATTATCTTCAGACTAATTTCAAATTAAAAAAGCTAAACACAAAAACGGTGGGCATTGCTCACCGTTTTTTATGCCATTGTTTTGATACAAATGTTAAAATATTTCATAATCATTGGCGAAATAGTATAATTTAGTGAAATAAATTCACTAAATTTGTTGATACAATGAAAAAAGTGTGTTATAGTAACCATATAGTGTTGTGAAATTTATATAACGGATAGAGGGAAAGACTTGGCAAAGAATAGTGGCTTATCTAAAGCGAAAAATGCAAAAAAAGATGAATTTTATACCAGTTATGAAGTCATCCAAGCGGAAATTAATCATTACGAAGATAAATTCAAAAATAAAACCGTATTATGTAACTGTGATGATCCGTTTGAGAGTAATTTCTGTAAATTTTTTTTTAAGAAATTTCAATTATTTAAAATTAAAGAGATTAATCTGTACTTCGTATAGCACATCTCCCATAGTCGGACAACATCTTACTTTGGTTGGGTGGAATGAAGAACCTATAAAAAGAGGTAATGGTTATGTAATGGATATTTCCGAAGTTCCGATGGCTAACGGCAGAGGTGTTTCGGACAGCGATATTGACAATTTGTTAAAATCTAAAAATAGTGGTGTAAAAAGATTAAAAGGTGACGGCGATTTTCGTTCTGATGAATGTATAGAATATATGAAACAGGCAGATATCGTCATTACTAACCCGCCTTTTAGCCTTTTTAGAGAATATGTGGCACAACTTATAGAATACGAGAAAAATTTTTTAATAATAGGTAATGTTAATGCTATAACATACAAAGAAATTTTTCCATTAATAAAAGATAATAAAATGTGGCTTGGTGCAAGCATACATAGCGGAGATAGAAAGTTTTATGTTCCGGATGATTATCCTCTAAAAGCTTCAGGTTGTGGGGAAGATGAAAATGGAAGAAAGTTTATTCGTGTTAAGGGAGTAAGGTGGTTTACAAATTGGATTATACCAAAAGACATGAAGAATTGGTGCTTTACAAAAAATACTATGGTAATGAAGAAGAATATCCTAAATATGATAACTATGATGCAATCAATGTTGACAAAACAGCGGATATACCGTGTGATTATTTTGAATATATGGCTGTGCCAATTACATATACCGATAAGTATAACCCAGACCAATTTGAAATTATTAACGCAAATGACATAAGAACAAACCCTGATACTCCGATAAAAGCTCATGGATTAATCAAAGACAAGGATGCTGTAATTACAACACAAAATTTATACAAAAAAACGCAGAAAAAGACTTGACACAAACA
>ENA-OQCX01000278-OQCX01000278.1-human-gut-metagenome-genome-assembly--contig:-NODE-278-length-27230-cov-7.308748_pt1 | contig 27230 bp, 32 predicted proteins | sample MGYA00242762_ERZ504587 | MGnify/ENA primary metagenome ERZ504587 (study PRJEB26092, sample SAMD00036337) | human gut metagenome | host: Homo sapiens | study: EMG produced TPA metagenomics assembly of... | reverse complement strand
TATATATGTATAAGTAGGCTTCGTTTCATGCTGCAAACTTACGGAAAAAACTAATATTATCCCAATTTGTGATTAGGAACTAAAGCGGTTATTCGCGTTATTCCGGTCATCTGTGTCCGAAGAATCTTTTTTAATTATGAACTTGATACAATTCTTAATTCGCATTATTGGTTGTTTTGAATCAACTGTCGAGTACGAGTGGTAGGTATTTTCTATTTACAAACGATACGGGTGCAAGAAATAGTGGTATATTGAACCTGATTCAGTCGTATACTGAATGCCATTCAATCGTATACTGAATAGGGCTCAGTCGTATACTGAATGTAGCGCATTTAGTTGTATTGATAATCAGGTGGTTGTGGTATGATGTTGCGGCTTTAATAAATCTCAACAGAATGTAAAAGTGGCATTGTGGTTGTTTGGTGTGGATGTGAATAAGAATTCTTGTGCAGTTGTTCTTCTAATAAAGAGATGGTTTCTGCTGAATTTCAATATTAATGTTATATCTTTGCGCTGCTAAATTTATGCAATACGGTGAATCTCATTATTGATATAGGAAATACAATCGCCAAGATGGCGGTGTTTGATGGTGGACGTATCGTGGAGGTGGTGTATGACTCCAATCTGACGTTGGAACGGTTGCCTGAAGTATGCCGTACATATACGATTGAAAAAGCGATAGTGGCTACTGTCATTGATTTGAGTAGAGAGGTGTTGTCGCAACTGGAAGATATGGCTGTCCCCATTCTGTGGCTCAATGAAAAGACTTCTCTTCCGGTAGAAAACCTCTATGAAACTCCCCGGACGCTGGGGTATGATCGTATGGCGGCGGTGGTAGGAGCCAATGAGCAATTTCCTGGCAGGGATATACTGGTGATTGATGCCGGTACCTGTATCACTTATGAGTTTGTTGATGCTGCTGCCCGCTATCATGGCGGGAATATCTCTCCCGGCCTGCAGATGCGTTTCAAGGCGCTTCATCAGTTTACCGGACGGCTTCCAATGGTGGCTCTTGAGGGGCGGATGGTGCCCATGGGGAAGGATACCGATACGGCTATCCGTGCCGGAGTACTGAAGGGTATTGAATATGAAATTTCAGGTTACATTACGGTTATGAAGCATAAATATCCTGAACTTTTGGTTTTTTTAACGGGCGGGGATGATTTTTCTTTTGATACAAACTTAAAAAGTATCATCTTTGCAGACAGATTTTTAGTGTTGAAAGGATTAAATAGAATTTTAAACTATAATAATGACAGGCTATAGACAAACACTGTTAGTGCTCTTGCTCACGATATTATCAGGAGTGGCAGTCGCTCAAAATAATACAAATTCTCCCTATACACGATATGGATATGGACAGTTATCTGAACAAGGCTCAAGTAACAGCAGGGCGATGGGTGGTATTGCCTATGGTTTACGAGACAAGTATCAGACAAACTTCGCTAATCCAGCATCCTATACGGCGGTAGATTCGCTGACTTTTATCTTTGATGGAGCAGTCTCTTTACAGAATACAAACCTCAGTAACGGTACTCTGAAACGAAATGCCAAGAATTCCAGTTTTGATTACATCACGATGCAGTTTCGTGCAAGTAAATGGCTGCCATAAGCTTGGGATTGTTGCCTTATTCGAATGTGGGATACAGCATGGGAGAGTACCGGGAAGATACGGAATTCCCAGACAAATCTACGACGGTAAGCTATTCGGGAGAAGGAGGTCTGCATCAGCTTTATTTAGGTGCGGGCTTTAAAATAATTAAAAATCTTTCTGTTGGTGCGAATTTTTCGTATCTTTGGGGAGATATAACAAGAACCGCTGCGGAAACCTTTCCGTCCAGTTCAAGTGTATTTCCTATTACAATACAGTCTAATGTGGCTGTAAAGAGTTATAAGTTGGATTTTGGAGCGCAGTACACTCACCAGTTTGGGAAAAAACATGTTGCAACGTTGGGAGTTGTCTTTTCTCCGGGGCATGATCTGAGTAACGATGCGTACGAAGTTACGCAGACTGGTAATAGCAATACGGGAGCTACTTCGGTAACAAGGGATACTGTCGTTACTTGTGGCATTCCGACAACATTTGGCGCAGGTGTGACCTACGTGTACGACAACCGACTGACTGTAGGCGCGGATGTAATGTTCCAGAATTGGAGTAAAGTGAGTTATATGAACAATGACGAGGCGTTTTGCGACCGTGGAAGAATATCCGTTGGTGCAGAGTATCTGCCGAATCCTATGGGACGAAGTTATTTGTCTCATGTGAAGTATCGTTTGGGAGCTTATTATTCCAAACCTTATTATAAGATAGACGGTGTACGTGCCGCTGATGAATATGGCGTTACTGCCGGTTTTGGATTGCCCATACCGAGAACCCGTTCCGTATTGAGTCTTTCTGCACAATACGTGCGGACTAAAGGAACCCAAGCAGCGTTCTTGAACGAAAATACATTGCGTATTTGTATCGGAGTAACCTTTAACGAACGCTGGTTCTTCAAGCGTAAAGTGGATTAATGGAAATTGAATAGACAAAAAATATAACAACTAAAATTTAAATACAATGAAAATTAAGACGCTTGTGGCTGTCTTGCTCCTTTCGGGTGGAGTGACCAGCACTTTCGCACAGACTGAAAATTGTAATTCGAACAGTAGTATCTCTCATGAAGCAGTGAGAGCTGGTAACTTTAAGGATGCATACGCTCCTTGTATGGCTGTATTGAAGGATTGTCCTACACTGCGGTATTACACATTTACAGATGCTCAGAAGATTTTAGTGGGTTTCTTGAGTCAGATTAAGGATAGAAATTCTGCTGATTACAAGAAGTATTTTGATGAGTTGATGGATGTATATGATTTGAGAATGAAGTACATTCCTGAATTCATTGGTAAGGGAATGAAGGGCGTGCCGAGTGTGGCTGATGCCTTGGGTGCCAAAGCTGTGGATTATCTTCAGTTCGCTCCTGCTCCGGACCTTAATACGGCTTATAATTGGCTGAAAGAATCTGTCATGCTGAAAAGGGTGGTTCCAAAGGTGCGGTGTTGCACTATTTCCTGGATACTTCCATGCAGAAGGTAAAGGCTGATGATAATCATACCGACCAGTTCTTCCAGGATTATATTGATGCTTCCAAGTATGCAGATGACGCACTTGCTGCTGAAACCAAGGAAGCTAAGAAGGCTAACTTGCAAGCTATCAAGGATAACCTCGTGGCCATGTTCATTCAGAGTGGTGTAGCTGATTGTGAATCTTTGCAGAATATCTATGGTCCTAAGGTGGAAGCAAGCAAGACTGACTCCGCTTTCTTGAAGAAGGCATTGAACATCCTGAAATTGATGAAGTGCAACGAAAGCGAAGTTTACTTCAAGGCATCTGAGTACATGTATCAGATTGACCCGACTGCCGATGCAGCTGTAGGTGTAGCATACATGTACTATAAGAAAGGTGACTATGACAATGCCGTGAAGTATTTTGATGAAGCATTGGCTAAAGAAACAGATAATGACAAGAAGGCTGAAATGGCATACGCTACTGCCGCAGCTTGATGCAGGCCAAGAAACTCTCTCAGGCAAGAAGCTACTGCCAAAAGGCTATGAGCTTTAAGGAGAACTATGGAGAGCCTTATATTTTACTGGCACAGCTTTACGGCTCCAATCCTAACTGGACCGATGAGCCTGCTCTGAATAAGTGTACTTACTTTGTAGTAATTGACAAGCTGCAGAGAGCTAAAGCTGTAGATCCTTCAGTTACAGAACGTGCTAACGAATTGATTAGTACTTATTCCCGCCACACTCCCCAGGCTAAAGACCTCTTTATGTTGGGTTACAAAGCTGGTGACCGTATCACTATCGGTGGATGGATAGGTGAATCTACAACTATCAGATAAAATCATGTTGCTACAACCCATCAACATTGTTTATCATAAAAATGCGAGCATAACCATTGTCCTTGGGGCAATGGTTATGCTTCTTTTATTTTCTTCGTGTTCCGGGAAGAAGAAGGAGCTGGGAGATGCCATTACCGAGCGTGACTCTATGGCAGTGATGGATACCCGCGGGGTGACTACACTGGTTTCTGATTCCGGTGTAACGCGTTACCGCATCAATACGGAAGAGTGGCTGGTCTTTGACCGGAAGAATCCTCCTTACTGGGCTTTTGAAAAGGGGGTCTATTTGGAGAAGTTCGACTCTATCTTCCAAGTGGAGGCGAGTATCAAGCTGATACAGCCTACTTCTTTAATAAGGAAGAGTTATGGAAACTGATGGGGAATGTGCATATACAGAATTTGAAAGGTGAGCAGTTTGATACAGAGCTGCTGTATTGGGACCAGCGGACACAAAGAATTTATTCGGATGAGTTTATCCGTATCGAACAGCCTGACCGTATCATTACGGGACATGGCTTTGAATCCAACCAGCAGATGACCGTTTACACGATTCGCAAGCCGGAGGGCATCTTCTATGTTGACGAGGAAGCTGCCGCAGCAGACAGCTTGCAGACTGATACCATAAATTGATAAAATGGATACCGTTATTTTTTTATTGATAACCATGGCTTTCTCCGCTTTCTTTTCAGGAATGGAGATTGCCTTTGTTCCGTAGATAAACTGCGTTTTGAGATGGAAAGGAAGTCAGGCGTCACTTCCAGTATCATTTCCTATTTCCTTCGCAACCCGAACAACTTTATCTCGACCATGCTCGTGGGCAATAACATTGCGCTTGTCATTTATGGTATCTTGATGGCACAAATCATAGAGGTGAATCTTCTTGCCGGAATTATTTCCAATCATTTTGTAATGGTGTTGGTGCAGACTGTAATTTCCACTCTTATTATTTTGGTAACCGGTGAGTTCTTGCCGAAGACTTTGTTTAAAATCAATCCCAATCTGATGCTGAGGGTATGTGCCATTCCTTTATTCATATGTTATGTCATTCTGTTTCCTGTTTCAAAGTTTGCATCGGGATTGTCGTATCTGTTCCTTCGGATATTTGGGATGAAAGTAAACAAGGAGCGTCGGCCAAGGCTTTTGGCAAAGTGGATTTGGATTACTTCATCCAGTCGAGCATAGAGAATGCGGAAAGTGAAGAAGAACTGGATGCAGAGGTAAAGATATTCCAAAATGCGCTTGACTTTTCGAATATAAAGATACGCGACTGTATTGTACCGCGTACAGAGGTGGTAGCTGTAGATCTGACCACTACATTGGAAGAATTGAAATGTCTTTTTGTGGAGTCGGGTATTTCCAAAATCATAGTATATGATGGAAATATAGATAATGTGGTGGGATATATTCACTCGTCGGAGATGTTCAGGAATCCGGTGGACTGGAGGAATAACGTGAAGGAAGTGCCTATTGTACCCGAAACGATGTCGGCCCACAAACTGATGAAACTGTTCATGCAGCAGAAAAAAACGATTGCTGTAGTGGTGGACGAATTCGGTGGTACGGCGGGTATCGTCTCTTTGGAGGATTTGGTGGAAGAAATTTTCGGCGATATTGAGGATGAGCATGATAATACGTCCTATGTATGTAAGCAGCTGGGTGAACGTGAATATGTGCTTTCGGCCCGTCTGGAAATAGAAAAGGTAAATGAGACTTTCGGGCTCGACCTGCCGGAATCGGATGATTATCTGACAGTGGGCGGTCTGATTCTGAACCGTTATCAAAGTTTCCCGAAGCTGCATGAAGTGATTGAAGTGGATAATTATCAGTTTAAAATAATCAAGGTAACAGCCACTAAAATTGAGTTGGTAAGACTGAAAGTCATTGAATAATTTCATTTAGGCATAATTTTTTAAAGAATAAATGGATGCGTATTAGCATTTTTTGTATCTTCGTGCGCTAAAATGAACGTGTTAGGAAAATAATAATAAACAAATAAATCATATTAACTAAAATGGCAACATTACAAAACATTCGGTCTAAAGGACCTTTATTGGTGATTGTTATTGGTTTGGCGCTGTTTGCTTTCATCGCAGGTGACGCGTGGAAAGTGCTTCAGCCACACCAGTCACAAGACGTAGGTGAAGTGAACGGGGAATCAATTTCCGCTCAGGATTTTCAAGCATTGGTAGAAGAATATACAGAAGTCATCAAGTTCTCCAGTGGCAACAGTGCATTGAGCGATGAGCAGACAAACCAAATCAAAGATGAAGTATGGAGAACATACGTCAATAATAAGCTGATTGAAAAGGAAGCAAAGAAACTCGGTCTGGTTGTATCGAAGGCTGAGATTCAGGCTATCATTAATGCCGGTGTGCATCCGATGCTGCAACAGACTCCGTTCCGTAATCCTCAGACCGGTGCGTTTGATAAGGATATGTTGAAGAAGTTCTTGGTGGACTATTCAAAAATGAATAAGGCGCAGATGCCTTCACAATATGCAGAATACTATGAATCCATGTACAAGTTCTGGTCTTTCCTCGAAAAGTCTCTTATCCAGGCACGTCTTCAGGAGAAGTATCAGGCTTTGATTACAAAATCTCTTTTCTCCAACCCGGTAGAAGCTCAGGACGCTTTTGATGCAAGAGTAGAGCAGTCAGACCTGCTGCTTGCTGCAGTTCCCTATTCTTCTATCGTTGACTCTACCATCGTTATCAAGGATTCTGATTTGAAGGCTGCATACGACAAGAAGAAAGAACAGTTCAAGCAATATGTGGAAACTCGCAATATCAAGTTCATTGATGTGCAAGTTACTGCAAGTGCAGAAGACAGAGCTGCTCTCCAGAAGGAAATGGAAGAATACACCGAACAACTTACTGCCAATCCTTCTGACTATACTACCTTCATCCGTTCTACCGGTTCCGAAGCTCCTTATACAGACTTGTTCTACACTACTAAGTCTCTGCCTGCTGATGTGACAGCCCGTTTGGATTCTGTTGCGGTGGGTGGTGTATTCGGACCTTATTATAACGTATCGGACAATACTCTTAACTCTTTCAAGAAATTGGCTACTGCTGCTATGCCGGACTCTATCGAGTTCCGTCAGATTCAGGTAGTTGCCGAAGATGCTGAAAAGACGAAGACTTTAGCCGACAGCATCTACAATGCTATTAAGGGTGGTGCCAGCTTTGCTGAAATTGCGAAGAAGTACGGTCAGACCGGTGAGCCTACCTGGATTTCTTCTGCTAACTACGAAGGCGCACAGATTGACGGTGACAACTTGAAATACATTACCGCTGTCACAACTTTGGGACAGAACGAACTGACCAATCTGGCGTTGGGACAAGCAAATGTCATTTTGCAAGTAACCAACAAGAAGGCTGTCAAGGATAAATATAAGGTAGCCGTTATCAAGCGTCCGGTAGAATTCAGCAAGGAAACTTACAGCAAGGCATACAATGAGTTTAGCCAGTTCATCGCTGCAAACAATACTTTAGAGAAAATGATTGCCAATGCGGAAGATGCCGGTTACAAGTTGCTGGATAGAGCCGACTTGTACAGCTCTGAACATGGTATCGGTGGTATCAGAGGAACCAAAGATGCTTTGAAATGGGCGTTTGAGGCAAAAGCCGGTGAAGTTTCCGGTTTGTACGAATGTGGCGAGAGCGACCGTATGCTGGTAGTAGGTGTTGCAAGTATTGTTCCTGAAGGTTATCGCCCACTGGCTTTGGTAAAGGACCAGTTGAGAGCTGAAATTCTCCGTGACAAGAAAGCAGAGAAGATTATGGCTGATATGAAGGCTGCCAATGCAACTTCGTTCGAGCAGTACAAGAATATGGCAAATGCTGTTAGTGATTCTGTAAAGCACGTTACTTTCTCTGCTCCTGCCTATATCCCGGCATTGCGTAGCAGCGAACCTCTGGTAGGCGCATACGCTTCTATTGCCGAAGTGAACAAGCTGAGTGCTCCTATCAAGGGTAACGGTGGTGTATTCGTTCTGCAACCTTATGCAAAAGAGAAGCTGAACGAAACATTCAACAAGGAAACTGAAGAGGCTAACTTGGCTAACATGCACGCACGCATGGCAAGCCAGTTCATCAGTGACTTGTATCTGAAAGCCAACGTAAAAGACCAACGTTATTTATTCTTCTAAGAATAGAAAACCCATATTGAAAAGCCGTTCGGTACTCCCGGGCGGCTTTTTCATTCTCTGTACATTTCATTTTCTATACTCTCCGTTGTCTTTGTGCAACTTTATTCCTACCTTTGCATTCTTGAAAGAGTTTTGTTTTTAATGAAAAACGATATGCAGAAACGACCTCTATTGGGCTTGACGCTCTCTGAATTGCAGAATGTGGTGAAGAATCTGGGAATGCCCGGTTTCTCTGCCAAGCAGATAGCTTCCTGGCTGTATGACAAGAAGGTGACTTCTATAGACGAAATGAGCAATCTTTCGTTGAAGCATCGGGAATTGCTGAAAGAAATCTATGAGGTAGGTGCCGAAGCGCCGGTAGATGCCATGCGCTCTGTAGACGGTACGGTGAAATACTTGTACCGGGCAGGCGAGGGGCATTTCGTGGAAGCTGTCTATATACCCGACGAAGACAGGGCTACGCTTTGTGTCTCCTCGCAGGTGGGCTGTAAGATGAATTGCAAGTTCTGTATGACCGGCAAACAAGGTTTTACTGCCAATCTGACATCCAACCAGATTATTAATCAAATCAATTCGTTGCCCGAAAGGGACAAGCTTACCAATGTGGTAATGATGGGCATGGGTGAACCACTTGATAATCTGGACGAGGTATTGAAAGCGCTGGAAATAATGACCGCCTCTTATGGGTATGCGTGGAGTCCCAAGCGTGTTACACTTTCTTCTGTGGGATTGAAGAAGGGCTTGCAGCGTTTTATTGAGGAATCGGACTGCCATCTGGCTATCAGCCTTCATTCGCCGATACCTTTGCAACGCCGCGAACTGATGCCGGCAGAGAAGGCGTTCTCCATCACGGAGATTGTGGAATTGTTAAGAAACTATGATTTTAGCAAACAGCGCAGACTATCTTTTGAATATATTGTTTTCAAAGGAGTGAATGACTCGTTACCGTATGCAAAGGAACTTCTGAAGCTGCTACGCGGGCTGGACTGCCGGATTAACCTGATTCGTTTTCATGCCATACCTGGAGTGAATCTTGAAGGGGCTGATATGGAAACCATGACTGCGTTCCGTGATTATCTGACTTCGCACGGTCTGTTTACCACTATACGGTCATCGCGTGGAGAGGATATATTTGCCGCTTGTGGCATGTTGTCCACTGCCAAGCAGGAGGAGAATAAAGAAGAATTAATATAAATTATTAACTTAGGTAGGGAGGATATTACGCATTCTTCGTAGCTTTGTGAAAAACTAAAATGATAGAGATATGAGAAAGCACTTGTTTTATTTAAGTATGGTTCTCGTACTGACACTTTTTTCCGCTTGCGGTGGTGGTAAAAAGGGTGTGTTTACTCCGACCTCCAGTGGTCGTGCGTATGAAGTTCTGGTAGTGGTGGAGCCCGGCTTGTGGGAACGTCCTGCCGGTAGGGCGCTTTTCGATGTGCTTGATTCTGATGTTCCGGGGCTTCCCCAGTCAGAACGTTCATTCCGAATCATGTATACTGCCCCTTCCAATTATGATGCCACTTTAAAACTGATTCGTAATATCATTATTGTCGATGTGAACAAGGACCTCTATACCCAGCCTAAATTCAAGTATGCAAGGAATGTATATGCTGCTCCTCAGTCTATTCTCACTATTCAGGCACCGGACGAGGCTTCGTTCGAGAAATTTGTGGAGGAGAATAGGCAGGTAATCATCGATTTCTTTACCCATGCGGAAATGAATCGTCAGATTTCAGTATTGAAGGACAAGCATAGCGACTATATAGCAACGAAGGTGAAAAGCCAGTTCGATTGCGATGTATGGGTGCCGGGCGAACTGACATCTACCAAGGAGGGTGAGAACTTCTTCTGGGCAGGTACGAATGCAGCTACCGGCGACCAGAACTTTGTAATCTACTCTTATCCTTATACGGATAAGGATACGTTTACTAAAGAATATTTTGTTCATAAACGCGATTCCGTGATGAAGGTTAATATCCCTGGTGCCCGTGAAGGCATGTATATGTCGATGGATTCTCTGATGACCGATGTACGCCCCATCAGTGTGCAGGGAGACTATGCACTGGAGGCCCGCGGCTTGTGGCGCATAAAGGGTGACTTCATGGGCGGTCCGTTCGTATCGCATGTACGTTTGGACAAGGCCAATCAGCGTATTATCGTATCTGAAATATTTATTTATTCACCTGATAAAATGAAACGTAATCTGGTACGTCAGATGGAGGCTTCGCTCTATACCTTGAAACTGCCCGGCAGCAAGCAGGAAGGTGCGGAAATTCCGGTAGGCGTAACCTCAAAAGATACTACTAATAATAAGTAATAAAAATGGAAGACAACAAAATAAGAGTCGGCATTACACAAGGCGACATTAATGGTGTAGGGTATGAAGTGATTTTAAAGACGTTTGCAGACCCGGTGATGCTGGAATTGTGCACGCCGATTATCTACGGTTCGCCTAAAGTGGCAGCTTATCATCGTAAATCATTGGACTTGCTACCAACTTCAGTATCGTCAACTCCGCCTCCGAAGCGGTTCCCAATCGCTTGAGTGTAGTGAACTGTACGGATGATGAAGTAAAGGTTGAGTTCTCTAAACCTGACGTTGAAGCTGGTAAAGCTGCACTTGGTGCACTGGAAAAAGCCATTGAGGAATATAAGGAGGGAATGATAGACGTGATTGTCACAGCTCCCATCAACAAGCATACCATCCAGTCGGAGGAGTTTGCCTTCCCCGGACATACGGAGTATATAGAGCAAAAATTGGGAGATGCGAGAAGGCCCTTATGATTCTGATGAAAGATGACTTCCGGGTAGCATTGGTGACCGGACATATTCCCGTTAAAGAGATAGCCGGAAGCATCACCAAAGAACTGATACAAGAAAAACTGAAGATATTCAACCGCTCCTTGAAGCAGGATTTTGCTATCAGCGCACCGCGTATTGCAGTGCTTTCGCTGAATCCGCATGCAGGAGACGGCGGATTGCTGGGAACTGAAGAGCAGGAGATTATCATTCCGGCCATCAACGAAATGGCTGCTAAGGGTATGCTTTGCTATGGTCCTTATCCGGCAGACGGGTTTATGGGCTCAGATAACTTTACCCATTTTGATGGTATCCTGCCATGTATCACGACCAGGGGCTGGCACCGTTCAAGGCATTGGCTATGGACGAGGCGTGAACTATACTGCCGGCTTGCCGGTGATACGCACTTCGCCTGCTCATGGCACGGCCTACGATATTGCCGGGAAAGGAATCGCCTCTGAAGATTCATTCCGGCAGGCTATCTATGTGGCAATAGATGTGTTCCGTAACCGCCAGCGTGAGAAAGAGGCACATGCAAATCCGCTGCGCAAGCAATATTACGAGAAACGTGACGATAGCGACAAACTGAAACTCGATAGTGTAGAAGAAGATTTGTAGAATGACAAAAGCGGAAATACAACAAGTAAAATTACGTTTCGGCATTATCGGCAACAATGAAGCGCTGATGCGTGCCATTGATATCGCTATCCAGGTAGCGCCCACCGACTTGTCTGTACTGATTACCGGAGAGAGTGGTGTGGGAAAGGAGAGCTTTCCGCAGATAATACACCAGTACAGCCGGCGCAAGCATGGACAGTACATTGCCGTGAACTGTGGAGCCATTCCCGAAGGGACGATTGACTCGGAACTGTTCGGTCATGAGAAGGGCGCATTTACCGGGGCTATCGGCGAACGGAAGGGGTATTTCGGTGAGGCCAACGGCGGAACAATCTTCCTTGATGAAGTCGGCGAATTGCCTTTGCCTACCCAGGCACGCTTGTTGCGTGTGCTCGAGAGCGGTGAATTCATCAAAGTAGGTTCTTCTAAGGTGGAAAAGACCGATGTGCGTATTGTTGCCGCTACCAATGTAAACTTGACACAAGCCATTGCTGACGGACGTTTTCGTGAAGACTTGTATTACCGTTTGAACACAGTTCCTATTCAGGTCCCTCCATTGCGCGAACGCGGTGAAGACGTGGTGCTGCTGTTCCGAAAGTTTGCTTCGGACTTTGCAGAAAAGTACCGTATGCCTGCCATTCAGCTGACGGAAGACGGCAAGCAAGTGTTGCTGGGCTACTCATGGCCGGGTAATGTGCGCCAGTTGAAGAATATCACCGAGCAGATATCCATCATTGAGACCAATCGTGAAATCAATGCATCCATACTGAAGGGCTATCTGCCTGAGCAGAACAATATGCAGCGCCTGCCTGCCTTGTTTGGAGTGAAGGAGGACAAGAGCTTTGGGAGTGAACGGGAAATTCTCTACCAGGTTCTGTTTGATATGCGCCAGGATGTAACGGACTTGAAAAAGTTGGTGCATGAGATTATGGCTGAAAGGGGAACGGTAGCCAATCCGGCGGTTGCCACATCGGCCTACTATACGCCGGCTACTCCGGCGGTGGTACCTCCGGTAACATCCAGTGTTCCCACCATTATACATCCTTCGGTAAAGCCGGTTACTCCGGTGGACGATGATTTCCAGGATACGGAAGAATATGTGGAGGAGTCACTCTCCCTGGATGAAGTGGAGAAAGAAATGATACGTAAGGCGCTTGAAAAACATCACGGCAAGCGTAAGAGTGCGGCTCAGGATTTGAATATCTCTGAGCGTACGTTATACAGAAAGATAAAAGAATATGGATTGGATTAAAAAAGCGGCATTTGCTTCCTTGTTGGTAAGCTTGTTATTTCTGGTGAATTCATGTAGTATGAAGTTGGGACTTGCTCCGATAAGCTCTATCGACTATACAAAGGTAAAAACGATTTCCATTGCCGATTTCCAGAACCGGGCAGAGTATGTATATGCACCGCTGGCAACAGAATTTAACCAGAAAATGAAGGATATGTTCATTCAGCAGACTCGCCTGCAACTGGTGAATTCCGGAGGAGACCTGGAAATAGACGGAGAAATAACCGGCTACAATCAATATAATGAATCGGTGGATGCCAGCGGCTACTCTTCGAAGGTGAAGGTGACGCTGACTGTCAACGTGCGCTACACCAATAACACGAACCATGAGGAGGACTTTGAACAGCAGTTCTCGGCTTTCCAGACCTATGATTCCTCAAAATTGCTGACCGAAGTGCAGGACCAGCTGATAACCTTGATGGTGAAAGACATTGCCGAACAGATTTTCAATGCAACTGTAGCTAACTGGTAAACTCATGACGCCTACCCATTTGCAACAATGGATTCAGCATCCCGAGACGCTGAATAGGGATACTTTGTACGAGCTTCGCACATTGGTGGCACGCTATCCTTATTTCCAGTCGCTCCGTTTGCTCTATCTGAAAAACCTCTATCTACTGCACGACATCAACTTTGGCGCGGAGTTGCGCAAGGCTGTGTTGTATGTGGCAGACCGTCGTGTGCTGTTTTACTTTATAGAGGGTGACCGCTATACTTTGAAATCCCGGAAGGTCTCGTCGCTGTTTTCCGGCGATTTGGAGAAAGAGCCGAGTGTGGACCGTACCCTTTCCTTGATTGACGCATTTCTGGCTACTGTTCCCGAAGAGCATTCACAGCATACGGAGCTGGATTATGCGGTGGATTATACGGCCTATTTAATGCAGGAAGAACCCGGTGTGGATGCAGAAGATGAGTCGGAAGTGCCTAAACTGCGTGGGCATGAATTGATAGATGACTTTATCCAAAAGAGTGAGTCTTCGGATGCCTCGGATACGAGAAGGGAGTTTCTTGTAGAGAAGGAGGAAGAGACTGAAGAAGAGGAAGAACCCTCAGTATCGCCGGTAACGGAAGAGTTGGACGATAGCTGTTTTACGGAAACTTTAGCCAAAATCTATATAAAACAGCACCGATATGACAAGGCGCTTGAAATTATTAAAAAATTAAGTTTGAATTATCCAAAAAAAATGCTTACTTTGCAGACCAAATCAGATTTTTGGAGAAATTGATTATTAACGCTAAATCAAAATAACAAAATGTATTTATTATTAGTTATCTTAATGCTGATTGCATCTGTGCTGATGTGCTTCATTGTATTGATTCAAAATTCTAAAGGAGGTGGTCTGGCATCAGGCTTTTCATCATCCAACCAAATTATGGGTGTGCGCAAGACTACGGACTTTTTGGAAAAAGCAACCTGGACTCTGGCAGCTGTCATGGTAGTCTTCAGTATTGTTTCTGCTTACACTATTCCTTCTTCCACAGGCAAGGGCGGTGATGTGATTCTGGAACAGGCGCAACAAGAAGAAAAAACTAATCCTTATAACATGCCCGTAGGTACAGAAGCTCCGCAATCGGAGGCCCCTGCAGCTACAACTCCGGCTGAAGCTCCTGCTCCTGCAGCAGAATAAGATAAGGATATTGCGGATGACTCCCGCTTGGAAAAATAAGAGAAAGGTTGATACTGAAAAGGTGTCAGCCTTTTTTCGTTTTGATGAAGTATTTATTTACCTTTGTCAGCAATTTATGCAATCTGATTAATAAATTGAAATCCAAATAGTACAATGACAGAACAACTCAAACTTAAATTGAATGATTCCAAGGCTACCCGTTGGGGGGCATTGGTGATTGTTGCCTTCACGATGATGGCAGCTTATTATGTAAACGACGTGGTAGCACCGTTGAAGACAATGTTGGAAACGGACTTGGCTTGGTCGAGTACCGATTTCGGATTCTTTACCGGTGGTTATAGTTTTCTGAATGTTTTTTTCCTGATGTTGATTTGGGGAGGATTAATCCTCGACCGCTTTGGTATCCGTTTCACCGGAAAGCTGGCAACTATCCTGATGGTAGGTGGTACAGCACTTGAATACTATGCAATGACGGGACTTGCCGGTGCCGACGCGACTTTATTCGGAATCAATGAAATATTTGGCTATAAAACGGGTGTGTTTGTTGCTTTTGCCGGTTATTCCATTTTTGGAGTAGGAGCGGAGGTCGCCGGTATTACAGTTTCCAAAATCATAGCCAAGTGGTTTAAGGGGAAAGAGCTTGCCACGGCTATGGGGGTACAAGTTGCTTTAGCACGTATCGGTTCGCAAGCCGGTTATGCCGTAGCCATTCCTTTGGCCCGTGCTTTCGGTATTTCCACACCGGTGTTGTTGGGTTTGGTTCTGTTGTTGGGCGGTATGATTGCTTTCTTCATTTTTGCAGTGATGGACAAGAAGCTGGACAAACAGATGGAAGCTGCTGCCATTGCTGCCGGTACGGAAGATGAGGAAGAGAAGTTCTCTTTTAAGGATGTGAAGAATATTCTGGTCAATCCCGGTTTCTGGCTGATAGCATTGCTGTGTGTATTGTTCTACTCTTGTGTATTCCCATTCCAGAAGTTTGCTTCCGAGTTGATGATTATCAAATACGGTATCAATGAGAATGTGGCCGGTACATTTGCCGGACTTCCGGCATTGGGAGCGCTGATTCTGACTCCGGTCTTTGGTGGTTTCATTGACAAGCGGGGCAAGTCCGCATCTATCATGCTGCTGGGCTCGGCCATGCTGATATGTGTGCATTTCATTTATGCTATTCCCGATATAAACTATTGGCTGGTAGCTATTGTGCTGATGATAATTTTGGGTATCGCTTTCTCGCTGGTACCTTCTGCCATGTGGCCGGCTGTGGCCAAGATATTCCCGGTAAGCCAGTTGGGTACGGCATACGCATTGATTTTCTTTATCCAGAATATCGGTCTTTGGGGTATTCCTACATTGATAGGGTGGGTGCTTGATGCCTATTGTATATCCGGCAAGAAACCAGATGGAACGAATATGTATGACTATACGGTGCCTATGTGCATTTTTACCGGTATTGCCTGCTTGTCCCTTATAGTGGCTCTACTGCTGAAGAAGGCAGACAAGAAGTATGGTTATAAGCTGGAAGAGCCTAATATTCAGAAATAATAGGAAAAGCGGATACCGTATGATGGAAATACCCGAAGGAAAAGTAAGTCTGTTGGACGCTGTTCCGGTCCGCTGTGGACATATAACAACCGAATGGGAAGGTGAGTGCGCCGTACTCGCTACCCACGGTTTAAATACGAATGGATGCGTCGTTTTTTATTGCCGAAGGGGATGTCTCCTGACATCCATGTGAGGCTGGAAGAACACGGTACAGCTGTCTGGAATCTGATAGATGGACATCGTACCGTGCGCGAAATCATCTCTCTACTTGCCAGGCACTTTGGGGAGGAAGAGAATTATATTCCCCGGGTCACCGCCTACGTAATGCAGTTGCGTAAGGATGGATTTATCCAGTTGACAATCCGGAATTAGAATTCCTTTATTCCCTATCCACTTTTATCAATCCTCCCGTTGCCGTATCAAACAGCACTTTGATGGTAGAATTCTTGTTGAACAGTACCAGTGCGAGGTATTCTACGGTGCCGAATTGGGTAATGGGAAGTTGGTCGTCAAACAATTTCTTATTGTTATACATCAATGTCACTTGTGCCTTGCCCGGAAGGTTATAGGCTACACCGTCCACTTTCTTTTTGCCTTCCTCGGTGGCAGATACATCGGGACTTTTGAGGTCGGTGACGCTGATATAATACGGTTCACCGGCAAGGTCATTATTGGCCACCACTCCCAGCTTTCGGGAAAAACGGAAAGCCACCTCATCTTTCATCTCTTTAGGCGTCAGCCGGATGGTGAATGTCTTGGGTTCTTTCTTTATTTTGCCCGAGAACATTTCCGTCATAGCCGTTTCCTGCTGGTTCAGATTGTCAAGCATCAGCTTGAGTTGGGCGCCGTCCTTGGGCATATTGTCTGCTTCGCCGCGCAGGAGGGCATTCTTGCTTTCGCGGATGCTGTATATTTCCTTAGCCACCAGCTCGGCCATCTTGGCACTGGAGTTGGACATCAGTATTTCTTCCGTCAGAAAACTGCGTGGGTCAATGCTGCTTTCGGTGGCTTTGGCTTCGGGCGTCTTGGCAGCAGGCTTACCGCTGAACGGAATGTTGATGGAGCGGACAATTCCGTCTTCGGTAAGCTCCATAAGGGGTGCTACGGTCTTGTCTTTCATCTTCACGAAATAGACGTTGTCCTTATCCGGTACACCGGCTATGCGGGTTTCTATCTTATCCAGTGTCCAGAACTCCTCGGGTTCGGCAGACACGTTGTTGAGACGCAGATAGCGGTCGGCATATCTGCAAAATTCTCCGGGAGTGTAGGTATGCTTGGTGGCTTGCAATACGATTTCTATTTCTGTTTTGGGTAACATATAAGTCACTCCGTAGTCTTTGCCACGCATCACACCGGTGGTTACGTCTGTTTGCGCCATGGCAGTGATAGACAAGAACAGAGCTGAGAGCATCAATATATTCTTCTTCATAATGTACATTCGTTTAGACTGATTTAGCTAAGGGACAAAGTTAATGAAGTTATCTTTGCTAAATATTGCTTTATAAATTATTAACAGAGCTGACGAACTGTACGCAAACCGGCATGTCGACTACAATGTCTGATGAGTATCTTCCAAGAGTCCGGTAACTTCGTTTCGTTTGTATACCTGAATGACATTGCTGTCGCGGCAGGCGGCAAGCAAGTATTTACCGTTGGGCGTGATGTTGAAGTTGCGGGGATGGATGCCGGTGGGCTGATAACCTACCTTTGCCAAGGTCCCATTTTCGGGATTCACGGCAAAGATGGCGATGCCGTCTTCTTTCAGACGGTTGCTGGCGTAGAGGTATTTCCCATCCGGACTGAGGTGGATGTCTGCACTTCCACGGGCGGCTACGGTGTCGGCTGTGATAGTCTGTATCTGTTCCAGGCAGCCGTCGTCGTAACTGAAGGCAATGACCTTACCGGACAGTTCGGTGATGAGATAGGCAAACTTCCCGTTAGGGCTGAATGTCAGATGGCGCGGGCCGGAATCTGCCTCAATGCCAACGGCTTCCAGAGAAGCATGAGGAATAGGGTTGTCGGGGTGCATCACAAAGCGCAGGATGCGGTCGGCACTGAAGTCGGTGGCGAAGATATACTTTCCGTCCGGTGAAAAGACCGTGCAATGGATGTGGGGAGTGGCTTGCCGTATGGCGTCGGGACCGGTGGCAGAGCCTTGAAAGAGCGTGTCTGCAGGAGCCAAAGTGCCGTCTTTCTGTAAAGGAAAGACGGACATGGTTCCACCGCTGTAGTTGGCAGTCAACACTTCCCGGCCATTGGTGGCCACGTAGCAGGGGTCGGCGCCGAAGGTGGGAACGGTGTTCAGCAGGCGCAGTTCTCCCGTTTCCCGGTCGAAGGCAAGGGAGCTGAGGCTGCTGTGCTGTCGTTCATTTCACTGACGGCATAGACAAATTCGCCATCTTCCGAGGGGACGAGGTAGGAGGGATTGGGCAATGCCGCTGAACTGAGCGGAACGGCTGTTCCCGTCTCCTGATTAAAGCGGAAGGTATAGATACCCTTGCTTGAGCCATTCGTGTAAGTACCTATTAGCATGGCGAGTTCGTCCTGGTCACCGTTAGTGCCCTTTGGAGAAGAGCCACATGCTGTCAAACCTAATCCGAGCATACAGAAAAGAAGTGTTTTCATTAATTTAATGTGTTAATGTGCAATATGCTAATGTGCTAATTGGCTGCGCTGTATATGCTGCATGGTCATTGGTACATTAGCATATTGGCACATTAGCACATTAAAATTTAACTTCGGCAATACTGACGCGGTCATCGTTCAGCACGATGCGGAGGTCGCTGGCGGTAGTGCCTTTGAACGGATAGGAAATCAGTTTGCCGTATTCGCTGACGGTGCCCGAATATACGGTGAGGAACTGTCCGCCACCGCCCGAGAGCTGGATTTCGAAGGTTGCCGGCAGGTTGTTGTCACGTGTAAAGGCAATGGCAACTTTATCTACCTTGGCTCCGTTCTTTAAGGCAAAGGTAATATAATCTCCCTTATTTCCTTGCCATGCGGTATTGATTTTTTCGTCGAGCACGTTTTCGGCATCCTCTGGGTTGGTGCTGGTACTCACACGCTTTGCTGGTTTTTGGGCTTCAATGGCTTTGGCACGGGTCTGGTAGTCTTCTACGGTCAGCGTTCCGTTCAGGCGGATGTCTTCGGAAGAGGCGCCGGCCATGAGCACGAAGTCGCCGGGTTCCACCACCCATTTCATGTCAGCGTCCAGAAGCTCCAGGTGCTTGCGGTCGATGGTGAAGGACAGCTCCTGGGCTTCGCCCGGTTCGAGGTGGATGCGCTGGAAGCCTGCAAGATTCTTTTCGTAGGTGGTGATGCTGCTCAGTACGTCGCGGATATAGAGCTGCACTACTTCATCTCCGGCACGTTTGCCGGTGTTGGTCACCTTCAGGCGGACGGTGGCAGACTCGTTCGGGGTGATGATTCGGGGGGTGATGTCGAGGTCGGAGTACTCGAAGGTGGTGTAGCTCAAGCCGTAACCGAAGGGGTAGAGTGCTCCGTTGATGCGTGACATGTTGCCCGTAGGTCCCGGATTCTTACCGCCGTCTATCTGTGAAGAAGGTTTGCAGGGGAAGTTGAAGGGGATTTGCCCTACGGTCTTGGGGAAGGTCACCGTCAGCTTTCCACCGGGGTTGTAGTCGCCGAAGAGGATGTCGGCCAGGGCTGTTCCGCCTTTGGAGCCGGGATACCAGGCTTCGAGGATAGCGGGGACGAACTTGTCTGCCCAGTTGATGGAGAGCGGGCGTCCGTTGATGAGTATCAGTACGACGGGCTTGCCCGTGGCTTGTATGGCTTGAAGCAGTTGCAACTGCCGACCGGGCAGGTCGAGGCTGGTGCGCGATTTGTTTTCGCCGCAGGTGCGTTGTCCGCCGCCCAATACTACGATGGCAACATCAGCTTGACGGGCATTTTCTACGGCTTTGTCTATCTCGGCTTGTTCGTCGTCGGTCAGCGGATAGTCTATGATTTCACTTTCGGGCCAGTGGGCGTCCACCAGGTCGCAGCCTTTGGTGTAGAGCACCTCTGCCTTGCCTTTTGTCTTTTCTTGAATGCCTTCCAGCACAGTGGTCACTTCTACGGCAAGTGGGCCGTAATGGGTCAGCGCGTAGCTTCTTCATTGGCATTGGGACCACAGACGGCAATCTTCTTGGTGGAGTTGATGTCTAAGGGCAATAGTTCACCGGCATTCTTCAGCAGAACGATGGACTCGCGGGATGCCTGCAAGGCAATGGCTTCGTTCTCTTCTTTTTCCACTTCACGGTCGGCATCGGCAAGGTCTGTCTGATAGGGGGCATCGAACAGACCGATGAGGAACTTTACCCGAAGGATGTCGCGCACGCGGTCGTTGATGACTTCTTCGCTCAGTCCGCCTTCCTTCACCAGTTCGCGGAGGGGAAGGACGAAGGAGTCGGGCGAGCGGAAGGTGCAGCGTACGTTCAGTCCGGCTTCCACGCTTTGGCGGACGGCTTCTTTCATGTCTTTGGCGGTGCCGTGCTTGGTGTAGAGGTATTCTACGGCGTCACTGTCGGATACGACGTAGCCACGGAATCCCATTTCGCCACGCAGGCGGGTGGTGAGCCAGTAGTAGCTGCCCTGCACGGGGATGCCGTCGTAATCGTTGTACGAACTCATTACGCCCAGCATGCCAGCTTCCCGGATGACGCGTTTGAAGGGGTAGATGTGTATGTTTTCCACTTCGCGCGGCGACATTTGCGGGTCCACGCGTGCCATGCCTTCGCGGGCGCCTTTGTTGTTACTGTAAGCGGCAAAGTGCTTGCCGGTGGCGGCCACTTGGTGGTTGTGCTGCAAGCCGCGCACCATTTCGATGCCCAGTTCGGCTACGAGGTAGGGAGATTCGCCGTAAACTTCTTCGTAGCGTCCCCAGCGCTGGTCGCGTCCTACGTCGAGGATGGGGGCGTAGACGTTGGTGTAGCCCAGCATGCGGGCTTCGCGTCCGGTGATGAGTCCTACTTGGCGAATCAGTTCACGGTTCCAGGTATGTCCCAGTCCCAGTTGGGTGGGGAAGTTGGTGGCGCGGTAGCTTTCCACGCCGCGTATGCCTTCGTTGGTAAAGTCTACGGGGATGCCGAGACGGGTATCTTCCACAAAGAACCGTTGCACCTCGTTTAGTGCCCAGGCGTGGCGCGAGGCGGGCCAGACGTAGGCATTGTCCGAGGGAGGCAGCCCCCATTGCTGGAAGCCGTTCAGGTGTTCGTCGATGGCGCCGATGCCGTCTTTCCAGAGCAGCTCTTTCCATTCGGGGGTGGGGAGGTCGTCTTTCAGTACGCGTTTGTAGCCGTAGAGGGTGACCATTTGGCAGGTCTTTTCGTCCAGCGTCATCTGTTGCAGCAGGTTTTCGATGCGTGCTTCGAGCGGGGCGGAGGGGTCTTCGTACACGTCTTTCACTCCGTTTTTGTTGAAGTCTATCCAACCTTTGCGGTACATTTCACTTTTCACCGGCTTGTAGGTTGCCGGTGTTTTGGCAGGCTTTTGTGCGCAGAGCAGTGTGCTTCCTCCAAGCAGCAGGGTTAGGGCAATAAGGTTCTTCATGATATGTTCTAAAAATCTCTTGGTTATTATTGTTTCTTTTGTTGACAAAAATACGGCTAATGTGTGAAATAAAGGGATAAAATAGTCCGAAGTATCGGCTTTTATTGTCCGAAGGGTCTTCCTCTTACTAAAAATATACTCCAAGACGCTACCGGGGAATTCAAATCATTATTAGACGAAACATATCATTCACTTTTAAAAAGAAAGAACACTATAATAACCTGAAAAGTAGATGCAATCGCGGTGTATACAAGTATTACGGCTACATCTGTTAAACGAGGGTGTATTTATATAATAGGAATCTGTTGGCGGAATTGTTGCTTGTACGGAAGAACTTTCTTTTCAACCTTGGATGTCTAAACCAAACCTTGGTTTAGACATCCCAAGGTTGGGTATGGAAAAACCAAAGTTTGGGATAGATTGCTTCCTTAATTCTTTCCGGTTTTTCAGTTAACTTCAGAGACTTTTTCCGTTAACTTCCCATCTCTTTTGTACAAATATCCATTACAGAAGATAGATATTCCCTCTTGCAGGGGGTAATTCTGTCAACGGATACTGGCTTTGGTAGCTGTTTGAACATTGATGACAATGGGGTGCACATATTCTATGTATGGAAGATTATTGTTTTTATCACGAAAAGTCAGTATTAGCTAATATTTGTAAATATATGGTGATTGCTAATAAAAGAATATGTATCTTTGGGCCAAAGAAAGCGGTAGAGGATGAAAAATAAAGTAGCATTTATCCTTTTTCACCCTCCCTACTTAGCAATGAGTTACGCAATCTTTTAAATTTCAGACCGTTACAAAGTCATGGGGTTGACTGGATTTGACAGCGGGCAGAAATGGTAAGTAAGCATGCAGTGCGTCGTTGATTTGCACTTTAATCTCAGTCCTCAAAATTTTATCTGGCGAAACTCGTTACGCTCTCGCTGCTTAATCGAAGTATAGTAGATTGAAGCTTAATCGGCACCAGGTGCTGGGACGTGACATCACTCGGAAGCTGTTGCTCCGAAGCATTCCGATAAAGTGGTGCAGTCAAATCGGGGATAGTTCGTGTCAGCCTCGTGGCGCGGGTGAAAATTTAGAGGATAAGGCAACGGTTGATGGCTTTGGTTCTGCCGCTGCACGAAAATTTAGGCAAAGATAAGCATGTAGAAAGCTTATGATTTCCTCGTTTGGACGAGGGTTCGATTCCCTCCAGCTCCACAAATAAGATTGATAATCAGATTGTTACAGGATTTACACCCCGAAATACACCCTAAAATAAAAAGTGATAGTCTGATTATCATTCTTTATATCAAGCACTACCTACAAGTCTTAAATAATTTAACTATTATGATGCCTTGTGGTATTCTATTATATTTTTTGCTGTTTTGTTTGTTCTTATCAAATAAATACGTAACTTTGAAATATGAAGTTACGAAAAAGGTCTAATTTACTGGAAATGAGCGTAGGTTAATTGCTCTTGATAGTAATAGGTTACGATTTAGTTAGTTATCTACTGCATTATCCTTCTGCGCATTGCGTAACCTTCAAAGAACTCTTCGTATGCAAAAGTAGCTATTTTATCCTAGATTTTGAAACAAGTTCCCGGATTTTTTATTCCCTCATACATAAGATTTTTCCGTAAAAGCGATTTTATCCGTCGGTACACCATTGCCCAAAACGAGTTTTGAACAAACGTGTGCCGACTACCACATAGCCTGAGAAAAGGGCATTGCCTAACGCCTAAACGATGTTTAGACTGATGATGCAATGCCCCTTTCTTTTGTGGCTATGCCAAGAGGTGCTTTTACGGGTTTTCAGATGATTTTTCTTTTTTCGTTGTCCATTTGTGCCGGAAGCGGAATATATGCAGAGTGCGTCAGCTTGCCCCATGAATGAAGCAAGCGGCCACACACAGCCGGGCAAACCGGGAAGAAAGAATGTTGCCGCCCGGTGGAACAAGTGCCATCGGATCGGAAACATTCATACTTCCTTGTCGGTGGTTTGCCCTTTTCACGCTTCCGATGATTTCCTTTTCTTTTAGTCGTTCCCTCTTTTTACGGATTTCCCCTGAAGTTTTTGTATTCCAATCTGCCTCTGTTTTCGTTTACCTCCATCTTGCGCCTTTCAGTAGAGCCGCATCAGTCAGTCATTTTCGTTCTGGGCGCAAAGGTAATTCCGGGATTTGACGGGAAAGCAAGGTCACGCTTCCTGTTTTCGCAAAAATCTCCAGCTTCGGGTAGTATTTCCGCCGAAAAACCTTGCATTCCCTAATCCCTACCTTTTCAAGCACCCGAAACGAAAACGACCGATGCGACAGAAAGACGCATAAAAAAAATGTCGGATAAACGAGAGGCAGATAAGATAGTTTGAAACTCAACTCCCTCAGCTCTTGAATCCGCATTAAAAACAAAAAAATCAAAAACAGCGAAGATATGACGGCAACGGCAAATTTCAGACAAATGGCGCAACACATCGGTTGGCGATATGCGGTTGATGATGCGCACCGCCTTCGGGGTGTTCGGCATCCTTTGGGGCATCATCAGAGAGATTGTAAACGGAGTGTTCCGAGTGGCGATAGGTGTAATCGTGGCTATCCTTTCCACCATTGCCTTCTTTGGCTTCATCCTTTGGTTATTCACCCTTTAACCCTTACCGACATGGCAAAAAGAAACAGCAAGACGGCAGCGCAGCAGTGCAGATATTACGAGGTGGACAACATCTTCGTGTATATGGTGGAAACGTACATCAACGGCAATTTTGAAACTTTCCGAAGATTGTACCACGAACTGAACAAGGACGCACGGAGGGATTTCATGGACTTCCTTCTCAGCGAGGTAGAGCCGACCTATTGGAGAGAGATACTGAAACAGATAATCTAAAAATGACAGCGATATGAAAGGAACAGACCATTTCAAGAGAACGATATATATGTACTTGGAACAGCGTGCGGAGGAAGATGCGCTATTTGCAAAGAAGTACCGCAACCCTGCCAAGAACATGGACGAGTGCGTGACCCACATTCTGAACTATGTGCAGAAAAGCGGTTGCAACGGTTTCACGGACGGAGAGATATTCGGGCAAGCCATCCACTACTATGAGGAAAACGAGATAGAGGTGGGCAAACCGATGGACTGCCAAGTGGTTGTGAACCACGTTGTGAAACTCACGGCAGAGGAAAAGGCGGAGGCACGTCAGAACGCTGTCCGCAAATACCAAGAGGAGGAACTCCGCAAGTTGCAGAACCGCCACAGACCGTCAGCGAGAAAAGAAAACCAACCCCAACCCTCATTATTTGATTTAGGCTTATGAAACCGAAGACCAAGATACAGAAAGAGGTGGCAAGACTTTCCGCCAACCTTCGCCCCATATCAGCGACACAAATAGATTGGGCATACCGCCACTGCGTTGAGCATATCGGCTACCGCACCAAGAAAGGGAACATCACCTGTTCCGACTGCGGTCACGAGTGGCACAGCGACAGCGGACTATGCGACACCCTTGAAGGCTGCACCTGCCCCAAATGCCATGCCGAACTCAAAGTGCAGGACACACGCAGACGCATCTACAAGGAAACGCAGAATTTCAGCGTGATAACCACCTGCAAAGGGTATCAGGTAATCCGCGTGGCGCAGGTCAGATGCGAGAGCAGGAAAGGCGAACCGATGCGTTTCTACTGCCACGAGGTCGTGCAGCGTTGGATTTCACCCGACGGCAAGGTTACGGACATGGCGTTGCTCCGTGGCTTCCTTTTCTGCTATTGCGATGTGTGGGCATTAGGCAGCGATATGGAGGTAAGACCGCACAACAGCCTATACGATGATGTGGTGGCAAGAAGCTGTGCATATCCAAAGATGAGGATATTGCCCCAACTCAGACGTAACGGCTTCAAGGGCGATTTCCACGGCATCTCCCCCGTGCGTCTTTTCAAAGCCTTGCTTTCAGACCCAAGAATTGAAACCCTTATGAAAGGCGGTGAGATTGAGGTCATGAAACACTTTCTTTTCAATACCCGTACTGCCGATGAATGTTGGGCATCATATCTGATTGCCAAGCGTCACAAGTATCAGATAGACAACCTCTCAATGTGGTGCGACTATCTGCGTATGCTCAAAAAACTCGGTCAAGACTCCGTAACCCGAAGAACATCTGTCCCGAAGATTCATGGCGGCACACGACAACGCAACCCGAAAAATTGAAGCCATACACGAGAAGGAAAGAGCCGCAGAGCAACGCCGTTGGGAGATTGAAAGGCGTGAGCGTGAGCAACAGCGACAACTCCAACGAAAGAAAGATGCGGAGGATTTCATCGCCAACAAATCCAAATTCTTCGGCTTGGTAATCACGGACGAGGAAATAATCGTCAAGGTGCTTGAAAGCATAGACGAGTATTACAACGAGGGCAAGACGCAGGGCATCTGCGTGTTTGGCAGTGGATACTACAAGAAAGCCGACACCCTCATACTATCGGCAAGGATTGGCGATGAGATTATTGAAACCGTAGAGGTGGACTTGCGAACCCTCGAAGTGGTGCAGTGCCACGGCAAGCACAACCAGGACACCGAATATCACGAGCGCATCATAGACCTTGTGAACAAGAACGCCAACCTTATCCGTGAGCGGATGAAAGCGGCATAGCATAACCCCTAAAACAACATTGATATGGAAGTAAGAATTGAAAGTATGATTTGTGTGTGGGATGATGCAATCCCCACGATGTTCCTTGAATTTGTGAACCTCCTCACTCTCACAACGAGTGAGGGGGAATTGAGAAAGAGCGTAAAGGAGTTTGCCGAGAAGCACGAACTTGACAAGTTTTTCCTTTACGGCTTCGGCTCACACCATTTCTACCTGCACCAACGCTACACAAGCAACCCCGAAATGGTGATGAAGAACAGAGTTCTGTCAGTACATTTTTAACCATCTAAAAAGCAACATTATGACAACACGAATGACCATCAACGGAGTAAGCACCTGCGCGGAAGCAGGTACGGAGAAATACGAGCGTTTCCAATCGGGTATCGGAAGACGCAGGCGGACACTTGTGCAGTACGACTACCGCCACCCCATAGACAGAGAATTGTTCTCTTGTGTCAAACCCACGTTGGACGAGTGCCGAGCCGCACGGGACAAGTGGCTGAACGCAAAGAAGGGAAAGGAGGACAGACTATGAACACGACCTATCAAACGCTGATAGTCAAGTTCAGCGAACCTATCACGGCATTGGACGTATCTTTGACGATACCGGAGCGTGGGGAACGGACACCTCAAGGGGTGGATAGATGATTACGAAAGCACACGTTTCACCGCCACCGACAGCCATACGGCAGTCATCACGAGCGAGTACAATATGGAATGTGTGAAAGAGTGGCTACAACGGCAGACCCCCATTTCCGAAATGCGAGAATTTTGAACGGGATGGCGGTGTCCGCACCGCCAATACTTAAAACCCTAAAAACAAAAGATATGATAGCCAAGACGATATTACAGCAGATAGGCGGAAAACGCTTCACCGCCATGACAGGTAGCCGTGATTTCATAGATATGGGCAACGGCTTACGGATGAGCCTTGCAAGGAACAAAACAAGTGCCAACCGCCTTGACATCATCTATGACGAAGGGGCAGACCTCTACAATATGCGCTTCTACCGCAGGACGTTCAGCAAAAAGACCTTTGAGTGCAAGACAAAGGACATTGCCGTACACGAGGGTATCTATTTTGATATGCTGGAGGAAATGTTCACGATGGTGACGGGACTTTACACACGCTTTT
>ENA-OQCX01000276-OQCX01000276.1-human-gut-metagenome-genome-assembly--contig:-NODE-276-length-27259-cov-3.352683_pt1 | contig 27259 bp, 31 predicted proteins | sample MGYA00242762_ERZ504587 | MGnify/ENA primary metagenome ERZ504587 (study PRJEB26092, sample SAMD00036337) | human gut metagenome | host: Homo sapiens | study: EMG produced TPA metagenomics assembly of... | reverse complement strand
CATTAGAACGTTCCCCAATTTGGGGAATGCTTTGTTGTCACCATTAGCATTTTTCAGAATAGATTCGAACTGAAAGTTGTTTTTCATTTTTTCCCTTTGGGGAATGCCTCGGCTTTCTCTTAGGAGGACCTCGTTATATCCATTTAACTAAGGGACAATTGTATCTGTATTCCAGACACAGTTAATATCTTATCATAGAACCTACAAATTCTCAACCGTTTTTCATCTATTTGGAAATGAACCGTGTTGATGGAAATACGAGAGAAACTTGATGCAATCGGGATATCGTCTGAACAGGTAGACAAGAATCAAGTAGTTGTTAAGCATGTTAAAATAGATGGGAAACACTGTAGATGTATGACGAGATGGGACGATAGTTATATTGTTGCCGTAACAGTGGAGGATTCTGTTTATTTACAGGGAACTCTTTTAGCAATACTGATAGTGGGCACTTATCTGGTATTGGCGACATGCTGGATGATGTATATGCTCTCGAAAGTTATAAAAGAAAGGGATAGAAGAAAATAAAGCCGGTGCAGGATTCATTTCCTGTATCGGCTTTACTGCTCCTATCAAGACTCTCTATGTTTCTCAATATAATACGGAACGCAGGTTGTGAAGAAATCAAGAATCGTATCTGCATAAGAAGTATCATCTTTTGGAATCGCATGAAGTACCTGTTGAATCGCGAATCCATCAAGTGTAGCCATAAAGATAGAAGCGAATTGTTCTGCAAGCTTACGATCATCAAGTGCAAATGCAGAAGCAAAAAGCGTAGCAGCCTGATCCAGGATCGACTTCAATCCGGAGGTATATTTCTGGGAAAATTCTGAATCACATTTCATCGCATCTGATAATAGAAGTAAGTATAGCTTTTCTTCCTGAAGGCGTTTGAAACGAATCCGAGCTTCTTTTTCTACATCAGAAAAGAGAGAATCTACGGTGATTTTCTCGTTTTCATTTTCATGAAAATACGATGTGCAAAATGAATCGAGTCTGTGACGATTTCGTCAAATAAATCCTGTTTGTTCTTATAGTAATAATAAATCGCGCCGGTTGTCATATTGGCTTCGGCAGCAATCGAACGCATACTTGTCTTATCAATTCCGAACTTTTCAATCTGTCGGATTGCAGCTTGTTTGATCTGTGTTTTGGTTGTGTTTTTTTGTTCATTCATGTTCTTTACACCTCGAAATGAATTTGTGTTATTACTCACAAAATCTGCATCATCCGTGTCTCTTGGCAGTGTGGTTGACACGGGAGTGAACAGTAACATGATTATAGCATAAAAAAAGATAAATGTAACATCGATATTTGTTTGACAAAGCACATAACAAATGTTATGTTGGTCTTATAGGAAATTATTATAATTTATGAAAAGATTTATGAAAAAGGAGAGGGAATATGACAGACAAATTTAAAGGCTGGTATCCGGACTATATTGAGAACGAAAAAGAACGTGAACCAATCTTAAAACTTGCCAAGATGATGACAGGGCGTGCAAAGAAAAAGCTCGGATTAGAGAAGATGACAAAGTACGATCCGGAGTATTGGGGACTGGCACTTTTGTGTACGGACGAGCAGGCTGAGATCGCATTGAAGATGGGGGTGCGCCAGCCGAAAACATTAGACCAGATGGTGAAGGTGACGGGTAAGGATAGAGATTATCTGGAGAAGCAGTTAGAGGAAATGGCAGAGGTTGCGCTGGTGGAGTATAACTGGGAAAATCCACAGCATGAGAAGCAGTATGTACTGCCAATCTTCGTACCCGGAAGTGCAGAGTTCTCTTGTATGAATGCGAAGATGTTAGAGAAGCATCCGGAGCTTGGACTTTTCTTTGAGAGAATGAGTCGTATTGCATTGGAAGGACTTGCACCATTTATGCCGGAGGGCGGTGTTGGAATGCATGTTATTCCGGTAGAGAAGGCGATTTCAACAGAGAATCAGTCTCTGCCGATTGAGCACATTTCACATTGGCTTGAGAAGTATGAAGGAAAATATGCAGCGAGTCCATGTTCTTGTAGAAGATCACGTAAAACATTTGACGAGGGATGTGCGGATGATCCGGAAGAATGGTGTATTGCGGTGGGCGATATGGCAGATTATATCGTTGAGACAAATAAAGGCGGACACTATATTACAAAGGAACGTGCGTTAGAGATTCTGAAACAGGCAGAGGACAATGGCTTCGTACATCAGATTACAAATATTGACGGTGAGAATAAGATTTTCGCCATCTGTAACTGTAATGTAAATGTCTGTTATGCGCTTCGTACTTCACAGTTATTAATACACCGAATATGGACAGATCTGCATATATTGCAAAGGTAGAGACAGAGAACTGTGTGGCTTGCGGACGTTGTGTAGAGTACTGCCCGGCAGGTGCTGTTAAGCTTGGTCAGAAGCTTTGTAAGAAGGATGGTTCTCAGGTAGAGTATCCGAAGCATGTTCTTCCGACAGAGAAGAAATGGGGACCGGAGATGTGGGACGAGGACTATCGTGATAAGAACCGCATCAACTGTTATGACACAGGTACAGCTCCGTGTAAGACAGCCTGTCCGGCGCATATTGCTGTTCAGGGATACATCAAGATGGCAGCGCAGGGAAGATACAGAGATGCACTTGCATTGATCAAGAAGAACAACCCACTTCCGGCAGTCTGCGGACATATCTGTAACCGTCGCTGTGAGGATGCATGTACACGTGAACGATCGATCAGGCAATTGCGATCGATGAGGTTAAGAAATTTATTGCAGCTCAGGATCTGAATGCAGAGACACGTTTTATTCCAGAGAAAGTAGTTCCGGCAACAAAAGGATATTTCGATGAGAAGATTGCAATCATCGGTGGTGGACCGGCAGGTTTATCCTGTGCATTCTATCTTGCTGAAAAAGGATATAAGCCGACTATTTTTGAGAAAAATGAGCGTGCCGGCGGTATGCTCGTATACGGAATCCCATCATTCAAATTAGAGAAGGATGTCGTACAGGCAGAGATCGATATCATCAAAGAGATGGGTGTAGAGATCAAGACTGGTGTAGAAGTTGGAAAAGACATCACATTAGATGAACTTCGTGCACAGGGATACAAAGCATTTTACATTGCAATCGGATGTCAGGGCGGACGTCTTCCGGGAATCCCGAATGACACAGCAAAGGGATGTGCATCTGCAGTTGATCTCTTAAAAGAGGTGAATGCAAATGAGAAATACGACATCAAGGGTGACGTAGTTGTCATCGGTGGTGGTAACGTAGCAATCGACGTAGCAAGAGATTCTAAGAGATGTGCAAGTGACGATACAAAGGTAAATATGTTCTGTCTGGAGTCCAGAGAGACAATGCCGGCTTCCGTAGAAGAGATAGAAGAAGCTGAGTCAGAAGGAATCGTTGTAAATCCGGGCTGGGGACCGAAGGAAGTTCTCGTAGACGAGAATGGTGAGGTTCGCGGTGTTGTATTAAAGAAATGTCTTTCTGTATTTGATGCAGAAGGAAGATTCAATCCGACATATGATGAGAGTGAGCTTATGACAGTAGAATGTAAGCATGTATTCTTCTCTGTTGGTCAGTCAATCGTATGGGGTGATCTGTTAAAGGGAAGCAAGGTAGAACTTGGACGCGGCAATGGAGCAGTTGCAGATAAGCTTACTTACCAGACCGCAGAACCGGATATTTTCGTTGGTGGAGATGTTTATACAGGACCGAAGTTTGCAATCGATGCGATCGCAGCAGGAAAGCAGGGAGCAATCTCAATCCATCGTTTTGTACAGCCACAGTCCAGTCTCACAATCGGACGTAACAGAAATGATTTCATCGAATTAGATAAGAATGACATTAAGGTGGAGAATTATGATAATTCCAGCCGTCAGATTCCAGGACATAATAATGCAATTGATACAAAACATTCCTTCCGTGATGCGAAGCTTTTATTTACAGAAGAGCAGGTGAAAGCGGAGACAGCGCGCTGTCTTGGATGTGGAGCATCTGTTGTTGATCCGAATAAATGTATCGGCTGCGGACTTTGTACAACAAAATGTGAATTTGATGCAATCAAGTTACATAGAGAACTTCCGGAATGTAGCAGAATGGTTCCTTACGAGGATCGTCTGAAATTTGTTCTTCCGAACATGGTAAAACAGTCCATCAAACTAAAATTTAAGAAGAAATAAATTTGAAAAAAATTAAAAGGAAACAAGGGGGAAAAGTAAATGGGAATACTTTATAATGTACCTGACTTAAAAACCTGGGGAATTATGTTCTTTATCCTCGTAGTCCTGATCGCACTGAATGAATTAGGACGTGAAACAAAATGGGGTGGAATCTTACTGTTTGTGATTGTTCCGGTTGTGCTGACAATCTTTGTATGGCCGACAACCTGTGCGCCGGGAAATGAGTACGGAACCGGAAACTGGTTCAACTGGGCAAAGACTTACTCTGCACTTGCAGGCTGTGTTGGTTTTATGCTGATGCGTTATATTCCGAATGCGACAAAGCATAAATGGGTGATTTGCTTCCCGCCACTGATTCTTGCAATCAATATTTGTGAGGCAGTTTTCCGTGATTTCGAGGCATACAGCTTCCATGCATTTGCAGGCGAGAAGGTAAACAATCTCTGGGTTATGTCAGGACCGTGGAATATCATGAACGGAATCGCAGGTATTTTAAATATCCTGCTGATCTGCGGATGGACAGGTATCTACATTTCTAAAGAGAAGAGTAAAGATATGATGTGGCCGGATATGGACTGGATCTATATCCTCGGATATGATCTCTGGAACTTTGCATATACATATAACTGTATTTCAGATCATTCTGTGTACTGTGGTGCGATTCTGCTGTTATCCTGTACTATCCCTGCATTCTTTATCAAGAAGGGATGCTGGTTACAGCATAGAGCACACACACTGGCACTTTGGATTATGTTTATCATGACAGTTCCACAGTTTGCAGACAGACTGGCGCCTGTTCCGACAACACATAATCCGAAAGCATTCTTTGCTGTAAGCTTTCTTTCTTTAGTTGTGAATGCGGCGGCAGTTATTTACCAGTTCAGCGTGATCCGCAAGAATAAGTTAAATCCATTTAAGGATGAGATTTATACAGAGAAAGCATTTTATAAGAAAATAAATGCAGAGAATAAATAAAATAATCTTATCCACACTTTATAAACAAAATAATTGAGTTATGAACAAAAAACACATTGTAATTTGATATCGCATCACGTATTCTAGAACTACTCCTATAACGGGAGTAGTTTTTGCTTTACAGAAAAGTATATTTCTGTCAGGTGAAATGTTGAGTGTATTGTAGAATAGGTGGTCACCTATGTATGGACTTATATTTTTATCATCGCTTGAATAGTAACAATTATGACAGAAGCTGTCTGTGCAGATTCATGGAGGGTGGAATCTGCTTTGACGGTAAGATATTAGTAGAATACGAAAGAGAGATGAAATGAAGATGAAGAACAAATTACAACAATATTTTCCAATGATTCGTACTGAAGGAGAGGTGCTGAAAGAACTTCGTGAACATAAGGAACTTTGGCAAACATTTTGTGAGTGGGAAGACAGATATCAAAAGGAATATCTTGATATCTGTACAGGAGTAAAAGGACTGAAATTACTGTATGATACTTATTTTAAAGCAGTCATGAATCCAGACACAAGACCGGAACGATTAATGATTTTTTGTCAGAAATCCTTGGGAGAAAAATCAAGATTTTGAAAGTACTGCCGAATGAATCAGCCAGAATAGCGTCAGAAAGCTCTCTGCTTATCATGGACATTGTTGTTCAGTTTGAGGATGGAGCATTGCAAATGTAGAAGTTCAAAAGGTGGGATATTTATTTCCAGGGCAGAGATGCGCCTGCTATTCTTCGGATTTATTGCTTAGACAATATAAACGAATCCGATTAGAGTTGGGAAAGTCATTTACCTACAAAGAAATTCAAAAGGTCTATACGATAGTTCTATTTGAAAAGAGTAGTGCAGCTTTTCATAAGTTTTCAGATGAGATTTATATACATCATTTTGAACAGAAAAGTGATACTGGTATGGAGATGGACTTACTTCAAGAATATACATTTATATGTCTTGACATTTTTAACAGTGTCATTCACAATGAGGCAGAGAGATAGAAAACAGATTGGAAGAATGGCTCGTATTTCTAAGTCAGGATGACCCAAATATGATTATCAAACTGCTGAATCGTGATCCTGTATTTCAGAGAATATATGAGGAAGTTTATACCATCTGTCTGAATACGGAGAGGATGATGAATATGTTTTCAAAAGAGCTCGAAATTTTAGATCGAAATACAGTAAAATTAATGGTTGATGAGATGATAGAAGAGCATGCGCAACAGATGGAAGAAATAGCAGAAGAGAGAAAACAGTTGAAAGCAGATGCAGAGAAAATAAAAGCAGACGCAGAGAAGACAAAAGCAGACGCAGAGAAGACAAAAGCAGACGCAGAGAAAGCGTTAGCAGTGCAGAAAGAGCGAGCGGATGCCGCAGAAGACGAGGTGAAGCGTCTAAAGAAACAGCTGGAGAAATTACAGAAGTTATAATGTATTTGTACATGTTAATCGAGGAAGGGGAAAACAATTTATGGATCCTAAATTATATGAAAACTATTTGAATATTCTTAAGCAGGAATTAGTTCCTGCTCTTGGATGTACAGAGCCGATTGCGATTGCGTATACAGCGGCAAAAGCACGTCAGATTCTTGGGGATTTTCCGGATTCTGTAGAAATGGAACTTAGCGGAAATATCATTAAAAATGTTAAGGGTGTTACAGTTCCGAACTCTGGAGGATTAAAAGGAATGGAGGTAGCTGCTGTTCTTGGTATCGTGGGAGGAAATGCAGATAAGGCACTTGAAGTATTGAGTGAAGTTACATGTGAAGATATTGCAAAAACGCGTGAACTGATCAGTCAGAATATCTGTTCCTGTTCATTAGTGGAAGGTGTTGATAATCTTTATATTACAGCAAAAGTAAGAAAAGGAGAGCATTTTGCTTCTGTAACGATTGAACATCAGCACACAAATATTACCAGAATAGAAAAGGATGGAGAAGTGCTGTTGGACAACCCTTATAAGTCCGAGAGGAAGACTACAGTGGATAAATCAAAGCTTACTGTTAAAGATATTCTTGATTTTGCAGATCACGTCTGCATGGAAGATGTGCAGCCAATTATTGACAGACAGATCAAATTGAATTCAGCAATTGCTCAGGAAGGTCTTGACAATAACTATGGAGCACAGATTGGTAAAACTCTGATGCATGTATGGGGAAAGAGTGTTACTACAAGAGCCTGTGCAAGGGCAGCAGCCGGAAGCGATGCTCGTATGGGTGGTTGTTCTATGCCGGTTGTTATCAATTCGGGAAGTGGAAACCAGGGAATGACCGTTTCTCTTCCGGTTATTGTATTTGCGGATGAGTGGGAAGTATCTCACGAGAAGCTTTGTCGCTCTTTGGTTGTCAGCAATCTGATCGCAATCCATCAGAAATATTACATTGGAAGTCTTTCGGCGTATTGTGGTGCAGTCAGCGCAGCCTGTGGTGCCGGTGCAGGTATCACATATATGTATGGAGGAACCTATCAGAGGTTTCCCTGACAATCATTAATACACTTGGGAATATCGGGGGAATCGTTTGCGATGGAGCGAAGCCGTCTTGTGCCGCAAAGATAGCAACTTCTGTAGATGCTGCACTTATGGCCTTTCAGCTCAGCATCCAAAACAAAAGCTTCCTTCCGGGAGAAGGTATCATCAAAGATGATATCGAAGAAACGATTAAGAGTATGGGATATATTGGAAGAGTTGGTATGCGTGCAACGGATACAGAAATCCTGAATGTTATGATAGACCGTGCGGACATCAATGAGGAGTGCTAAATATGAATAATTTTATCTATGAAACACCAACAAAAGTATATTTCGGAAAAGACGAAGAATTAAAGGTCGGCAAGATTATTGCAGAATTCCATCCAAAGAAAGTGCTGGTACATTTTGGCGGAAATTCCGCAAGAAAGAGTGGACTGCTTGATAAGGTGGAGAATTGCCTGAGGGAAGAAAATATCAGTTTTGTAGAGCTTGGCGGAGTAGTTGCAAATCCGGAACTTCCGCTTGTAAGAGAAGGGATTGAGCTTGGAAAGAAAGAAGGAGTAGACTTTATCCTTGCAGTTGGTGGAGGTTCTGTTCTAGATTCTTCAAAGGCAATTGCGAATGGACTGGCAAACCCGGAAGTAGATGTCTGGGATTTCCATTGTGGTAAAGCGGTTCCACAGAAGACGCTTCCGAAGGGAGCGATTCTGACACTGGCGGCAGCAGGTTCAGAGATGAGTTCTTCTTGTGTGATCAGTAATCCGGAGACAGGAGAGAAACGTGGATGTAACGGACTCTTTAACCGTATGAATTTTGCAATTGAGGATCCGGTTCTTACTTATACAGTAAGTCCTTATCAGACAGCATGCGGTGCAGTAGATATTGCAATGCATACGATTGAAAGATATTTCTGTCCGGGTGAGGATACCTATCTGACAGATTCGATTGCAGAGGCTGTGATCAAGAGTGTACGAAAAGCTGCAGGAGATTGTCTTAAGAATCCGGAAGATTATGCCGCACGAGCAAATATGATGTGGGCATCTTCACTTGCACATAATGGACTTACACAGTGTGGAAGAGAGTTCCAGCTCGTTGTTCATCAGTTAGAGCATGAAGTATCTGGAATGTACCCGGAAGTAGCGCATGGAGCAGGACTTGCAGCACTGTGGTGCAGTTGGGCAAGATATGTTTATAAAGCAAATATGAATCGATGGCTGCAGTATGCATCTAATGTATGGGGGCTGGATATTGATTTTGAACATCCGGAGAAGACAATTGAAACTGCAATTGATATGCAGGAGCAGTATTATGCATCAATAGGGATGCCGATCGGATTAAAAGAACTTGGTGTAAAAGAAGATGATCTTGCGAAATTGGCACTTGACTGCTCAAGGAACAAAACCCGTTCATTGATTGGATATAAGCCATTGGCATATGAAGATATTCTGGTAATTTATCAGATGGCATATGAGAGAGGTTAAAAGAGAGGCTGCGCACTAATCAACTTTAGTGCACAGCCTCTTTTTGTGTAAAGAATTATAATTCATGTACAGACATGCTTCACAGGCAGATGGTGTTGTTGCGCATCCGCTTAGTGCTGTCTCTCGTAGTTCAACGGGAAGTCGTTTTCCGACTTTGTACATCGCCTCGAGCATTTCATCAAAAGGAATGAGCTGTGGGATGCCGGCAAGGGACATTTCAGCTGCAATCAGTGCGTTGGCAACCCCGGCTGCGTTACGGTTCTGACAAGGGTATTCCACCAGTCCACCGACCGGATCGCAGACAAGTCCGAGCATATTCATGAGAACTGTAGAAGCGGCATCCAGACATTGCTTTGGAGTTCCACCCATAAGTTCAACAGCGGCAGATGCTGCCATAGCTGATGCAACACCGACCTCAGCCTGACACCCTCCGACAGCACCGGCAACAGTGGCATTTCGCATGGCGAGGTAACCGACAGCGCCCGCATTGAAGAGAACCTGCTGAATCTCTTTGTCGGAGAAATGGTATACTTCCTGAAAAGCGAGAAGCAATCCTGGAACGATGCCTGCGGAACCGGCGGTAGGTGAAGCAACGATCAGTCCCATGGACGCATTTGTCTCAAGGGTTGCCATAGCATAAGTGATAGCTTTCTCAAGCAGTTCACCGCACAGTCCCTGACCACTGGCAGAATGCTGTGCAAGTTTTTGCGCCTCTCCGCCGATCAGCCCGCCCATGGAACGGATTGGTTTTTCAATCGGAGAGCGGGCAGCTTCTTTCATGATTTCAAGAACACGCGCCATTTTTTGATCCACTTCTTTAGCAGGACATTCTCCGATTATGATCTCTCGATTACGCATAACTTCAGAGATAGAAATATTCTGTTCCTCACATAGTGTAAGGAGTTCGTTTGCATTTTTAAAATCCATATAAAAAACCTCCTTGAACACAATCACATCTGTACGACCATAACATCCAGAACATGTTCGTTCTGGCGGATGGTGTCGGCAATTTCTTCCGGAAGTTTTCCGTCGGATTCTACAATCGTGTAAGCAGTGTGTCCTTTCGATTCACGAAACAGACGCATAAAAGCAATATTGACCCGGCGGTCGCTGAGACAGCTGGTGATCCAGGCAACAACACCCGGAACATCCTTCTGGACAACAATGATAGCACTGTATCACCGGTGAAATCTACTTCTACATGATTGATCTGTGTGATGTGACTTTACCGCCGCCAAGAGATTCTCCACGGATCGTCATCTCCTGACCGGCAGTATTGGTCATAATAATATCGACGGTATTCGGATGAATATCAGTTTCTTCCTCATTTGGAGTAAAAGAGTATTTCAATCCGTTTTCTGTAGCAATCTCGAAGGAATTCCGGATTCGCATATCATCAGTGGAAAATCCCATGATTCCTCCAAGAAGTGCGCGGTCAGTACCGTGTCCGTGATACGTTCTGGCGAAAGAGCCGTAGAGAATAAATTCTACTTTTGCAAGCGGCCCGTTGATCATCTTCTGTGCAAGATAAGCAATGCGTGCCGCACCGGCAGTGTGAGAACTGGAAGGACCGATCATATTCGGCCCCATAACATCAAAAACGCTGATAAAAGACATTTTTCAATATCCTCCTGATTTATATATATGATTTCAGTATAGCAAGCGTGGTGACGGATGTAAATTAATTCTGAGTAAGTATTGGTTGAATCTGCAGTGATCTTTACTGTTTACTCACGTAGCCCTGTATCTGAAAGTTTTTCATCAATTCTTAGATCGATTAATAATTTGATACCAAATGCGAGTGTCCAATATAAGTGAACCCACATTGCTATAGAAAATCCTCGAATCATGATTTTCCACAATTTCTGAGACAGTTTTTCCGTATATGTTTTTCGTTTTAGTTGTACAAATGTTTCTTTGACCAAATCATCTGTCTGATACATTTTTATCAATTTTTTTACGGCCAAAATCGAATGATTGTGTTCTACATATTCCATCTTAGCGTCAAAGAAAATTGCAAAAAATATTAAATAATAAATAAATCCCCAATATTTTTTTTCAAGACATTCTATTTCTGCATTCTCATCTTTTCTGCAACGAATCTGTTTTATCTCCTCCTTTTCTGTCAGGAGCTTCTGTAATCGATATGCAATTGCCATCCAGCATTCCAGGGAATTTGGCCGATAAGTAAACGAAATGGAGTCATCATTTTTTCGATAAATATATCCTGTCTCCTGGATAAAAGCATATTTCGGATTGCATAAATAGCACTGGATATTAAAAAGTTTATCTTCTGCGTAAGGTAGATTCTCAAAAACAGCTTCGTTTTTCTCTAGAAATTGTTTTCGGTAAAGTTTTCCCCATACATAAGAAAGTGTCCCAACTGAAAAGAATCCCTGAAATCTGAAGTCTTCAGAATCCGGATTCTTTTCAGAAAAGGACGTATGACTTGCGGCTGCAAAACGTTGTCCGTTCCACAGCCGTTCATAATTTCCAACCACAATATCTGCTTCTTCATGCTTCATCACATTTACGAATCTGTCGAGTACTGTATTGTCTGCTAAAAAGTCATCCGCATCCAGAAACATTATATAGCCACCGTGGGCAGCCAGCAGACCATGATTTCTGACTGCCGCCGGACCGTTTTCTGTTTCTTGCATAACTCGTATTCGTACATCTTTCTTTTCATATGATTTGCAGATTTCGAAGCTATTATCCATTGAACAATTATCAATCAGAAGTAGTTCCAAGTTGTTATAGTTCTGGCAGATAACGCTCTCTATCATTTCAGGTAAATATGCTTCTGCATTATATACCGGTACAATGATCGAAACCATCTGTTCCTGTTTGTTTTCATCCATATCAGTTCGTCCCTTCTGTATATAAAGAGATTTCAGCTCATTACTATTTTAATGTTACAGCTTGTAATATCATTATAAAGCATTTTACTATTTTCGACAATTTGATATTCCAGGCAGATTTCATTGATGGATGAAAAACAAATCTAAATTATTTCTGGTCCAGTACGGACTGGATCTGCTTCATCAGCTGATCGTAGTTTGACTGATCATCGATTCCGCCCATGAATGGCTCGCCAATGATATTTCCGTCTTTATCTACGAGAACAGTTGTAGGGAATGCCATGATGTTTCCAGCATATTTCCAACTGTTGAATTAGAATCGAAAGTCAGGTTCTTGTAGGAAGCGCCCTGAGCTTTCAGGATTTCTTTTGCCTCTTTAATTCCTGCTTCATTGTTGTCTAAAGTATCCGTGTTGATACCAACAACTTCGCCACCCATTTCTTTGAGTTTCTCATTTAATTCATTCAGCTTAGAGAGCTCTCCGACACATGGCTTGCATCCACTGAACCAGAAATTTACAACTGTAACTTTATTTTTAGCGAAAAGACTGTCATCTACATCGTTTCCATCCAGATCTTTTCCTTTGAAACCTTTGAATACAGCTGTGGATTCGTCTGATTTGGAGGAAGAACTGTCAGAGGAATCGGATGCAGCAATCTCTTTCTCAAGCTTGGCAATTTCTTCTTCAATTCCGCGGATTGTCTCGATGTCTTTGCACAGAGTTTCATATTCTTCTTCAGAGAAAGAGTCTTTGTTAGATTCCACTGTGCTTGCGAGGGAATCAGCATAGTTTTCGCTCATGGCATCACCGGCAGCGTTCTTGTTCATAAGACCAAAGGCTTTGTCCCATGCATCTTTGTGATCAACAAAAAGCTGGTTTTCCTGCTGGTAAAGGTCATTCCGTTTTTCGTTCAGCTCGTCTGCGCTGCCCGTTTCTGTTGTGGAAGAAGATTCCTGTTTTGTGTTTGTATTGTCTGTTGAGGAGGAATTTCCGCAGCCTGTAAACGCAAAAAGTACAGAAATGGCAAGGGATGCAGCAATTACCGTTTTTAATTTCATTGAGTTTGTTCTAAGCGTTTTGTTTTTCGTGATTTTAAATCTCCTTTAAATTACGTTTTATTAGTTTTTATTTTCAGCCTGTTTCTTAGTTGAAAATCCGTAATGATAGCAGATTGCATCAGTCGGACAGGCTTTCATACATTCTCCGCATCGGATACACTCCGGATGGTTTGGTGTGTCTACTACATTGACATCCATCTTACAGACACGACTACATTTCTGGCAGCCAACACATTTCTCATGATCAACCTGAATCTTAAGAAAAGATACCTTGTTAAACAGTGAGTAAATAGCACCCAGCGGGCAGATCCATTTACAAAATGGACGGTAAAACAAGATACTCAGGATGATGAAAAGCGCAAGGATTGTGAACTTAAATGTAAATAAATGTCCGAGTGCGGCACGGATTCCTGAGTTGGCAAGTGCCAGCGGAATTGCGCCTTCAAGTACGCCCTGTGGGCAAATGTATTTGCAGAAGAAAGGATCTCCCATACCAAGTGAATTGGTTACAAATGCCGGAAGCAGTATAACAAAGACGACCAGAATCACATATTTCAGATACCGCAGAGGCTTCAGTTTTGCGGTGGAAAGTTTCTTGCCCGGAATCTTATGCAGCAGATCCTGGAACCATCCAAACGGACAGAGGAATCCACAGATAAACCGCCCTAACAGAACACCTAACAGGATGAAAAATCCGGTGATGTAGTAGGTAAATTTGAATTTTGAAGAACCGACCACGGCTTGAAAAGCTCCAATCGGACAGGCACCTGTGGCGGCAGGACAAGAGTAACAGTTTAGTCCCGGGACGCACATCGTTTTTACATTTCCCTGATAAATTTTCCCTTTAAACAGATTCGGGATGTGAATGTTGGTCAGCAGTGTAGCAGCTGCCTGAATCCATCCGCGGAAGCGGACCAGAAAGTTTTTGTTTGATTTCATTTTCTTATCCAATTCCGACACACTCCATACATAATTTTATTGCCTTACTAAGTACAACCGCTGCTTCTCCGCGGAAAATCCCGACAAGGAAAAACACCAGACCGGCTGTAAGTAAAAGAATCTGTGTTGCTTTTTCAGATTTCATTTAGATACTCCTTTCAATGTTCAAAGTCCGTTTATTGTTACTGTTCACTCCCGTGTCAATCACTCCGCTGATCGCACATCGTGTGAACAGTAACCGTTTATTGACCTTTCGATGTTTGCATTATACAATAGAGGGTGTAAAATTCCTGTTAAGAAAATGGAGAAAAATAAATTGAGATTATTAGTTGTTGAAGATGAGAAGAAATTATGTGATATGATTGCGAAAAGTCTGCACCAGGCAGGGTATGAGGTAGACACGTGTAATGACGGAGAGGAAGCACTGGATATGATCTATGCGGAAATGTATGATTTGATCGTGCTTGATCTTAACCTTCCGGGGATGGATGGGATGGATATTCTCCGGGAACTTCGAAAGGAAAATGAAGAGACAAAGGTATTGATTCTGTCTGCGAGAAGTCAGATCGCTGATAAGGTTGACGGTCTTGATGCGGGGGCAAATGATTATATGGAAAAACCATTTCATCTGCAGGAGTTGGAAGCCCGCGTGCGAAGTCTGACAAGAAGAAAGTTTGTACAGAAAAATGTCTGTTTGGAATGTGGCAGTCTTCGTTTTGATACAAGAGAAAGGACTGCATATGCAAAAGACAAGCCGGTTGCATTGACAAGAAAAGAGAATGGAATTCTGGAGTATCTTCTTCTGAATCAGGGAGACCGGTCAGTCAGGAAGAGTTGATCGAGCATGTCTGGGATTCTTCTGTAGATAGTTTCAGCGGTTCGATCCGAGTGCATATGTCTTCTCTGAGAAAGAAACTGAAAGCAGGACTAGGTTATGATCCCATCGTGAATAAGATTGGTGAGGGGTATAAGATAGGAGATGGAAAAGCATGAGAAAAATATCACTCCAGTGGAGACTGACGATTCTTACAACCGTGCTGATCACAGTATTGTGTGGATGTCTGACATTTTTCTTATATAAGAATGGCGTCTATTATATCGATACGCTTCAGGAGACCGTTACGGATCAAAGTGCCGCACCGGAGGCAGTGTATATTGATATTCCGGATAATGAGTGGGATGACTTTGCAGCGCAGTTTGCTACGAAGGTTTATAATTCGAAATCAGATTATAGAAATAGAAGTCTTCTGATTACTGCTGTCGTGGCACTGATTGGTGGTGCAGTTACATTTTTTGTCAGCGGCAGGGCATTAAAACCACTCAAAGAATTTTCAGAGACAGTAGAAAAGGTTCAGCACAGAATCTGGCGGATTATACGATTGAAGAGAATAGAATCGCAGAATTAGACAGACTTCGTACTTCTTATAACAAGATGCTTTTGCGACTTTCGGAATCATTTGAGACACAGCGTCAGTTTACAGGAAATGCAGCACATGAGCTACGAACTCCTTTAGCACTAATCCAAGCACAACTAGATCTTTATCATACAACAGAACATCCGGAGAGTGGAGATGCGGCAGAAGAAACCATCCAGATGGTGACGGAGCAGAATGAACGTCTTAGCAAGCTTGTCAGAACACTTTTGGATATGAGTGAATTACAGACGGTGGCACGTAATGAAAAGATTGAGATTCAGGGATTGATAGAAGAAGTGCTGACGGATCTGGAACCACTGGCACAGGAAAAGAATATTGAACTGTTACAGAAGGCACAGAATTCGCTGGATGGAAGATTAGATGGAACAGAAGAGTCGTTGCTGGTCGCATGTAGTGTGAACAGTAACGAAAAGCCAGAGGATGAATTGATATTGACAGGAAGTGATATTCTGATCTATCGGATGATTTATAATCTCGTTGAAAATGCGATTAAATATAATCGGGTAGATGGAATCGTTACAGTATCGGCGAAGAGAGAGAAGAATGAAGTTGTCCTGACAGTTGCGGATACTGGGAATGGAATTGATGAGACATTTCGAGAGCAGATTTTTGAACCATTTTTCCGGGTAGATAAGTCAAGAAGCCGTGAGCTTGGCGGTGTGGGACTTGGACTTGCGTTAGTGCGTGAAATTGTGCGGGTGCATGATGGGAAGATTGAGGTTCGCGGAAATGAGCAGGGCGGAACGACATTTGAAGTGAGAATGAGGATGGAATAGAAGAATAAAAATATACAAGGAGACTCAAATTAGGAAGGAATTTATAAAATGAAAAAGAAAAGAATTATTATTACAATAATTGTAATAATATTGGTTGTCTTACTTATTCCTGGAGGATATTATCTGTATAAACAACAGCATACAAAAAAATATATAGGTATATGGGAATCACAAGACGATAAAGAAATTATCAAAATATTTAAAGACGGTACGGTTTTTCTTTATCAAAATTCCATAACGGATGATGATAAAATTATTCTTGCAAAAATAGGGAAATTAGATAAAGAAAATGTTCTCTTCTCTGAAAAATATGACGGTAGTGGTTGCTTAACATTATTTACATCTGTAACAGATATTCCCAAAGATGATTACTTACCGATTACAGAGGTCTATCATTTAGATTTTCAAGGAACAGATATTTTTTTACTTTCAAATGCTACAGATGATTCTCTTCAAGAATTACTTTTTCAAAGAACTTCAAATAAAATTGAAAAATCTCATACACGAAGTGAAGAAGAAGCAAGTGATTATCAAATGACAGCTATTATAGACGATAATTTTTCAAAAGAAAATTTAAAGAGTCAAATTGAGAAATTAAATGGTGTGTCTTCTGTAACATATATTTCACCCAAAGAAGCATGGAATGAATTCCAAAAAGAATATTTTGGAAACTCTTCGGAAGATGCAGAAGGTTTTAAAGATGATAATCCACTCGCGGGTTCTGGTTATTTTGAAATTAAATATAAAATAAAATATAAATCAGAATTACTTTCCGAAATACAAAGGATGGACGGAATTCGTCAGGTTAATTATTCCTCCAGTTTCTAACTAAACAATGTTGTTCAAAATACCACACACAACTACTATGATTTAATATTTTACATAATAAAACTAAAGATTTATATTATGTGGGTCAAGGGAAAGCTGTTTTAGATAGAGTAAATCATCATTTTCCGGACGTGGAAATGGAGATGTATATGCTGATTATAAATATGGAGATTTTTTTACCATCAAAATGATCAAACTGGAAAATAGTGGATTTTATACTTTGAATGAATTAGAAAGAAATACCATTGCATACTATGATGCTTACAATAAAGGATATAATAGAACTAGGGGAAATAGGGGATGATTCTATCCCCTTTTATTCTCCATAAAAACCGTTGTCACTTTTCTGTGCCCATTTCATATACATTTCTTTGTAATTGTCTTTTATAAATTCTCGAATTATTCTAAGTTCTCTATCTGTCAATTGTCCTTTATTTTCTATCGTTGTCTCTCCATTTTTTTTAACAAAAAGCTTTGCAGATCCCATTTCTGTTAGTTTTCTATCACTTGCATGTACATGCATAGCTTCGATTACACAATGTGAGGTATAATATAAATAGTATCCACATACTTTATATTCGTAATACTTCGGCATGTGTTAGTCCTCCATGTATTTTCTATTTTTTTGTAATAATCCAATATAATTTCCAGTTCTATATCATCCATACTTGTTTCCAGTACCTCTCCTGCTCGGTTCAAATATGCTGCCTTTTCAGGATTATTCAAATTTAATACTCTTATATTTTCTCCATCTTTTGTATATGCATATCCATTTACAATTACATCTGCGGCATCTGCGATTTCTCTAATATTACGCATATTCAATCCTCACTTTCTGAATAGGTTTTAAAAAGCTATTTATATCAAAATACAGATTTTTAAGAATAGGGATAAGATCAATATATTCTTCTTCTTCATCGCAACCTTCATATTTTGCCATAACAACAATATATCCTTTATCCCATTCAACTATTTTTGTATATCGTTCTAACCTTGGAGATGTTTTAAAACGTATGTTATGTCCATTAAACATAAAAGAAGTAAATACTTTGTCATTACTTAATATCGCTTCGTTTGTCACGTTTTGTACCACCTTTCCATTTTTACTTATATAGGTGCGTATTATTATTGCAAGAACTGTATACATAAATTATATACAGTTCTGTTTATAAAAGCAATGAAAAAGCAAAGTGCTGTGTTCGAATTTTTGCATAAAAAAGGCTGCGCAATGCGACAGCCCTATAGTTCAATATTATTGTTTCATCATCCGATTCCACCAGTACGGCACCGGCAATCAGTGCAACAAGTGCGAGCGGAACAAGGACATATTTTCCAAGTGGCAAGAACCAAGTTCCGATTTTTTTCTCACGTCCAGTATTTACAGCTTTCAGTGCGAATTCTTTATCTGCGATCCAGAAGAACATGATTGCTGCAAGCATTGCTCCAAGTGGGCAGATATAGATAGAAACTGCGTCCATCCATCCGGAGACGATGCCCTGGATGAGAAGTGCGATACAGCAGCCGAATGCTGCAATGATCCCAACAGCTGAGACACGCTTTAATCCGAAACGTTCCTGTAATGTAGCAACCGGAGCTTCGTACAGATTTACAAGTGAGCTCATTCCGGCAAAAAGTACGCAGATGTAGAAGATGATTCCTACAATCTTGCCGCTAGGCATTCCGTTGAATACGTTGACCAGATAGATAAACATCAGTCCAGGTCCACCGGAAGATAATTCAGCACCGCCGACTGCCATTCCCGGAATGATCACGAAAGCAGCGAGCAGGGCAGCGATTGTATCGAAGATGGCAACATTTTTTGCAGAACTTACAAGGTCTTCAGAATCCTTTAAGTAGGAACCATAGATAACAGTTCCGTTTCCGGCAATGGACAGAGAGAAGAATGCCTGCCCAAAAGCATAGATCCAAAGTCTTGGGTCTAAAAGTCCCTTTGGATTGATTGTGAAGATGTAACGATATCCGGCAGATGAACCAGGAAGGGAGAAAATATATACCCCGAGTCCAAGAAACAGTACGAACAATAACGGCATCATTACGCCGTTGGCACGCTCGATTCCACCGGCAATCCCCATTGCCATGATCACAGCAGTTACAAGAACTGCGATTACAAGCCAAAGGTTATTACCAAAAGCAGAAGCAGTACTGTCGAACATACCGCCAATCTGGTTCATATCCTGCTTCATGCCGGCAATCTGTCCGGTCAGTGCAAGGAAGGTATACTTGAAAATCCATCCGACAACAACTGTGTATCCGATCGCAAGTGCGAGAGAGCCAAGAACCGGAAGCAGTCCGATCAGTTCACCTGTTTTCTTATTGTCAGTTCGCATTTCTGTGCAGACACCGAAGGCTTTGATTGGTCCACCTTTGGCAGCGCGTCCGAGTGCCATCTCTTCGATCACTCCGGTAGAAGCAATCAATATTACAAATAAAATATAAGGAATCAGAAAGGTCATACCACCCCAGTCTGATACCATGTAAGGAAATCGCCAGATATTCCCCATACCAACGGCAGATCCGATGCAGGCAAGGATAAATCCTGTCCGGCTTTTGAATCCGTCACGTTCTTTCTCATGTTTTCCCATGTGTAGTCCTCCTGTAAAAGTGCGTATACTTTTGTACACGAACGTATTGATGTATTATAGCATATTTACATAAAGAAAAGAAGCACCGAGATGATGCTTCTTTTGATGTGTGCGCCTAGCGGTGCACATTATGAATCATGCAATATGACAGAAAGAAGAGTCCATCCCTTTCTCAAGCAATCCACTTTCAGTAATTGTTTTATAAACAGCATCTGCAAGTGCCGCATGACCGGATCCATCCAGATGCTCCCGGTCAATTTCACTTGGAAGAGCGATTTTTGAAGCGTCCAGAAAACCGGCGTGATAATGAGTGGCAACTTTTCGATATTCCTGTGCAAGCTGTCTGGAAACCTGTTCAGACGCAAGATCGAATTCAGGATCAAAGCCGTCATCTCCGACTCCATTGCCAAGATGGATTGGAGAGATGATCAAGAGTTCAAAGGGCTGAGAACTATATTTCTTCGCTTTTTCAATAACCTGAATCAATCCTTTGGCAATCGTTTTGGAAGAAGCGTTAAAGCGCGTTTTACAGTCATTTGTTCCTAACATGAGAACCAGAAGATCTATAGGATTGTGAGTCTCTATTGTGATTCCAATTTGGTCTAATCCGCGGCGGCCTTCGCGAAAAGCGTCCGAAAAAATAGTTGTGCGGCCGCACAATCCTTCTTCGATAATGCGATGTCCGTTGCCGAATTTCTTCTGAAGCAGGCAGGTCCATCTTGTTTTTTCATCAAAGCGTCCGGTTCCATCCGGGCGGTATCCGTAAGTATTCGAATCTCCAAAGCATAAGATATTCATAAGCAAATTCCTCACTCGAACAAAATAACATATTAAACAAGTATGAAAAGTATGATAAAGCATTTCAATGAGAAAGTCAATAGAAAAACCCAATAAACATATAAAAATAGTAGGAAAATAGAAGACGATAGGGGGATGCTCGGGTTATTGGAATATTCATGCCAAAACACCTCGCGGGATAGTGGTGTGTGAACAGTAACTATTGTTCATCGATGCGATGTCACAGGTAGGAAGTAAGCATTGTTTTTGAGAAAATAATTTTGTATAATGAAGTGCAAAGCTGGTTACGATAAGAGATAGCAGCAAGAATGTCGAGGCATTCTTGAATATACGACTTGGGAAGTGAAAGACAAACTATGAAATGTAAATGGATAAAGAAGTTAACGGCAGGAATTATATTTCTTGCGGCAGTTGGAAGTCTGAGTGGCTGTCAGAAAGCAGCGACAGCAGAGAATCTGTTCCGCGATATTGAGGTTAATATGACATCAGTAGAATCGGCAGAAGAGAATCAGATCGTAAAACTGCAGATGGGGGATGGCGACAGTGCGATCAGCCAGGAGAGCAATCTGGATATCGAGATGATACGGGATCCGGCAGCAGTACACAGGAAAGGTCAGCAGAAGACGAATATGACCGGAACGAAAGAGACACAGGAGATGGAATCTTATCAGGTGGAAGAAGACGAGAAGACTGTGATCTACAGTGGAACGGATGAAGCCTGGGAGAAGAACGCTGTTGAGGAGAAAGAGACATCTTCACAGCAGACTGTATTGTTCGATGGACTTCAGAATCTGTCCGGAGCATTCAGCGTTTCACAGGATCTTGCGACCGTGAATAAGGAAGAGTGCTTTGAGCTGACAGGAATGATCAGTGGAACACAGTTCCAGGAGACATTTGCAGATACGCTGAAAGCTTTACTCGGAGAAGATTCCTCTGATCTGTCAGGCTGGAATCTACAGGCTTCCGAGAATGAGGAAAACAACGAGGAGCTTCAGCAGAAATTGAACAACATAAAAGTGTACTGTGTGATTGATATTTATAGAAGTAATATACTTCCGGCAAAGATTACCTTTGATCTGACAGATTATCTGAAGGCAGCAGGAGAAGAGAATGCACAGGTGACATCCTATACACTGGAAGTGACATTTGTGTCCTATAATGATACAAAGAAGATTAAAGTGCCAAAGGCTGTAAAGGAATCTGCGAAGGATAACGGCGAGGACGAAGCGGAGAATAGTACAGATGAAATGCTGGAAGAAGAGAATCAGGAAGCAACGGCAGAAGCAGAAGCCGCTAAGGGAATCCAGTCGGATATAGAAGGTGCTTCACCACAAAGCGAAGAACTTGGAGCAAGCTGGAATTCTTATACCGTTCAGATTAACGGTAAGGTACTGACACTTCCGTGTACGATTGCAGACCTGGAAAGCACTGGACTTACGCTGGATGAAAAAAGCCTTCCGCAGGAGTATGAGATTGAAGCAGGAGATTATCAGAATGCTTGGTTTAAAGATGCTTCCAAGAATACGATCATGGTGGATCTGATCAATACAGGGAATGCTGTAAAAGAAGCGAAGGATTGTCTGGTCGGAGGAATCTATGTGGAACAGTATTCACTGAGAAACGAAGACCTGACAGTAATATTCCCGGGAGGAATCCAGTTGGGAACGGCAATTGATGTCGTTCAGGCATCATATGGAGAAGCATCCCAACATACAGAATCCGAGCTTGTAAATGTATATAACTGGTATGAAGACGGAAGTTTTTATAATAGTTGCGAGATCGATACGAACAGCACGGATGGAACAGTGAGCATGATGGGAATCAGCAGGTTCGAAGTGAAAAACGGTGAGTAACTGTTACATTCTTGAATTGTGATGAAAAAAATAAAAGAAAATTTGTAAAAACACTTGCATTCCACAAAAACATATGATATTATATAAAACGGTCACGCAAGAATGTGATCGTTGAGGCCCCGTGGTCAAGCGGTTAAGACATCGCCCTTTCACGGCGGTAACACGGGTTCGATTCCCGTCGGGGTCATTTTACAGAAAGCATTGCTGGCTGTAATAAAATTTAAGATATGGCGCAGTAGCCAAGCGGTAAGGCGTGGGTCTGCAACACCCTGATTCACCGGTTCAAATCCGTCTGCGCCTCTTAGAAAGTTTGGAAATGATTGTTTCCGGACTTTTTTCTTTATGTGAAAATAAGTATTTAGATACAACAAAATCCCCCATGAGAAGAAGTGAAGGTTCTGTCTTCCCATGGGGGAATTTTTGCGTGCAATATTATAGGGCTTATCAGTTAATAAACAAAACTTATGAATTCGCAAGTGCTGTCTGTTTTACATCCGGAATTGCAATCAAAATCGGATAAAGTACAGCAGAAAGGATCAGTCCACCGATTCCCTGGACCAGGTTCGCCGGAACGCTTGCGAATGCACCGGCTCCGTAGATAAAGTACTCGCACAGGCAGTAACCGCCGGCAACGAGAATGATATCAGCAACACCGCCGAGGATGACTGCTGTGTAACGGCTTTTGGAATTCTTACCTACTTACGGTAAAGAAGGGCGGAGCAAAGGGATACCAGTCCTTTGATCACAAATGTGATCGGAACATAGACAAAATATCCTCCGAGCAGGTCTGCCATAGCAGATCCGATACCGCCTGCGAGGAATCCCCATGCAGGTCCGAGAACAACACCAGCAAGGATAACAATCGCATCACCCGGGTGAATATATCCGCTTGTTCCGGGAGTAGGAATCTTGATTGACATCGTAGCAACACAGGCAAGCGCTGCGAACAGTGCAGCCATGACAAGTTTCTTTAATGTTACTGTTGACTTAGAATTCATAACAAAAACCTTCTTTCCTTTAAGATTTATCATACTATACAACAGAAGTGGACTATAAAAAGAGCCACTTTTACAAAAATAAACCATACCAGTTCGAGCGGGAGACAAATTTATAAAATCTTAAGAAATGTAGAGAGTATGCTTTAAGATGTTGATGAAATAATAAAAAAGGTTTAAACTAGAAACGTTAGTATCTGTATGGTAACTTTATAGATACTTTGAAAGAAAGTATAGTTTACAACATATGAAAAAGGAGAACTTCAAAGATGGGATATCATTCAATTATATATATATTCCTATTTCTTCCGGTTTGTCTGTTGGCCTATCAGCTTGCACCGGAGAAATGGAGAGGAAGAGTCTTGCTTGCATTCAGCTGGATTTTCTTTTATCTGTTAAGTGGAAAATTGCTGGTTTATCTTTTGGGGACAACGCTTCTGACCCATTGTATTGGCATCTGGCTGACTTTGCTCAAAACAGAAGAAGCAAAAGCCGTGGAAGGTATGGATCGGAAACAAAAGAAAGTAATTAAAGCAGAGTATCAGAAAAAGGGAAGAAGAGTATTAATACTGGGAATCCTGATTTTACTCGGAGTTCTTGGTTATTTAAAATATTTTGATTTCTTTACGACAAACTTGAGTTATTTATTCGGACATCCGGTTTTGGAAGGATGGAGACCGGAAAAGCTATTAATGCCAATTGGAATTTCATTTTATACATTGCAGGCAATTGGTTATATGACAGATGTATACTGGGGAACCATCCAGGCAGAGACAGAAATCTGGAGAACCGCATTGTTTCTCGGATTCTTCCCACAGATCATGGAGGGACCAATCGCAAGATATTCAGATGTGGCAGATACGTTGTATACAGGAAAGCCATTGGAATATAGAAATGTGGTCGATGGTTATGTAAGAATCTTCTGGGGACTCTTTAAAAAGATGGTGATAGCAGACCGTATGGCACTGATGGTAAATCAGGTGTTTGACCATTATGCAGACTATCATGGAGCAGTGATTCTTGCGGCAGCGATCGGTTATGTGATTCAGCTTTATATGGAATTCTCCGGTTGTATGGATATCATTATAGGAAGTGGAAAGCTGTTTGGTATCTGCCTTCCAGAAAACTTCCGACAGCCGTTCTGTGCGAAGAATCCTTCCGAATTCTGGCGCAGATGGCATATTACACTCGGCGCGTGGTTCAAGGCATATATTTTCTATCCGGTATCGGTATCCGGATTGGTTAAGAAATGGAACCAGTATGGAAGAAAGCATTGCGGAAAGCATATTACAAGACTGGTGACTTCTGCAATCGCCCTGTTCCCAGTGTGGGTTGCGAACGGAGTTTGGCATGGCGCACAGTGGAACTATATTTTCTATGGAATGTATTATTTTGTATTGATCATGCTTGGGATTGCTGTGGAGCCGGTTCGAGACCATATTTTAGAAGCGTGTCATATTGATCCAGAGACGAAAATCTGGAGAACAATCCAGATTGCAAAGACATGGGTGATTATTGTAGTTGGAGAGTTATTTTTCCGTGCAAATGGATTGAAGGCCGGATGGTATATGTTCTGTAGTATGATAAAGAATTTTGATGTGGGACAATTAACGGATGGGACACTGTATACACTTGGACTTGAGCGGGCAGATTATCTGGCAGTAATTGTAGGTTGTCTGATCGTGGGAGTGATAGGTTCTATGAAAGAGCGCGGAATCTCTGTACAGAAGAAAATGGGAGAACTGGCTGTACCGGTGCGCTGGGGATTGTATTATGCCTTAGTTATAGGGGTTTTGATCTTCGCAGCGTATGGGGATGGATATCAGATTCAGGATCTGATCTATGCTGGTTTCTGAGGTGAGAAGAATGAGTAAGATAAAAAGAGGAATTCTCTTTATTGTAATACTGGCAGTATTTTTGGTGACAAGTTCTGTCGGGATGGAATATTATGTGGTGCATCAGCTGAATGGAGAAGTGACTGGAAGAAACCGCCCATTTGCGGCTCTTACAGTTGAGCCGGAAGATACATTGGATCTGCTGGTGGCCGGTGATAGTGAAAGCTATAATTCCGTGTCTACAATGCGGTTGTGGGAAGATAAGGGAATTGCAGCTTATGACTGTGGACAGGGAGCACAGAGAATTCCAGAAACTTATTATATGTTAAAACAGGGATTTAAAGGACAGTCTCCTAAAATAGTTATGCTCGAGACAAATACCTTGTTCCGTGATATCGGTGCAGTGAAAAGTACACAGGCAATTTTAGAACAGATGGGTCAATATTATCTTCCGGTGTTTCGTTATCATAATCTATGGAAGACAGCGGTGGATGAACCGAAAATACATACGAATTACAAGGGGTTTGTGATTCGAGATGAGGTTGCCCCATATGAAGGCAAACCGGATTATATGAAGAAAAAGAAAAAATGTGAAACAATGCCAAAGTATGTTAAAATCTATTTGGAGAAAATTGAAGAACTGTGTGAGAAGAATAACGCGCAGTTATTGCTTGTCAGTATGCCGTCACCGAAGAATTGGAATCATAAACGTCATGCGGAGATGCAGCAATACGCAGATGAAAAAGGAATTGCATATCTTGATTTGAATGAGAAGGTAGAAGAACTGGGTTTGAATTGGGCGGAAGATACACAGGATAAAGGGGATCACCTGAATGTTTATGGGGCAGAGAAGGTGACTTCATATCTTGGGAATTATTTAGAAGATAATTATGAGTTGGAAGATCATAGAAATGATCCGGCTTATGAAGCATGGAATCAGCTGGCGGAACAGTACGAGCAAAATCTTGCAAAGACACGAGGAGAAATAGAAGTGGCAAAAGAAACAGGTGTAGAAAAATGATAGCAAAAGAGAAGTTGAATATTTTATGGAGTCTGGAGCAGACAGCGGAAAAGTATGCAGACCGGGTTGCGGTTTCGGATGTGAATCAGGAGCTGACCTGGAAGGAACTTGTGAAGAAAGCTCAGGTAATAGGCGCAGAATTAAGTGAAAAAGTTCAACCGGGGAACCCGGTTCCGGTTCTTTTAGAGAAAAGTTCAGAAACACTGGCAGTGATGCTCGGCATCGTTTATGCAGGATGCTTTTATGTGCCGGTGAACCCGATGAATCCAACAGAACGTCTGAGAAAGATTATGGAGAAACTGGATCCTGAAGTGATTATTTCCGATGAAAAAGGGAAGGAACAGCTGGCAGCTGTTGGAAATGGACTGGAAAATAAAGTGATGGGGCCGGAGGCACTTACGACAGCGACAGGAACGGAATTGTCAGAAGAGCAGTACAGTAGACTGGAACAGATCCAGGGGCAGTGGAAAGAGACGGATGTTTTATACGGAATCTTTACATCCGGATCAACAGGAACACCGAAGGCAATCGTGGTAAGTCATGGAGCAGCCAGCCGGTTTATCCGTCATTTTACAGAAATCTTTGAGATTACATCAGCGGATGTAATTGGAAATCAGGCACCGTTTGATTTTGATGTGTCTGTGAAGGATATTTATTCCAGTATCATGACAGGGGCACAGCTTGTTTTGATACCGAAGGAATATTTTTCAACACCGCCGAGACTTCTGGATTATCTTTGCGATAAGAAAGTGACTAATCTGACCTGGGCTGTTTCGGCATTAACACTTGTGTCTGCGTTGAAAGGATTGAATTACAGAGTGCCGGAATCAGTAAAAAGGGTTATGTTCAGCGGAGAAGCAATGCCGCCAAAACAGCTGCGTATCTGGCAGGAAAAACTGCCTGAAGCAAAGTTTGTAAACTTATATGGACCAACAGAGATTACTTGCAACTGTACGTATTTTCCGATTGAGCGACAGTATGAGGACAGTGAGAAAATACCGGCCGGTAAGGCATTCCCGGGAAGAAGAGTAATCCTTGTAGACGAGGAAGGCAAACAGGTGACAGAACCTGGTGTACAGGGGGAAATCTGCTCGGCAGGAGAATCTCTGGCGAATGGCTATTATAAAGAACCTGAGCAGACAGCGGAGAAGTTTGTGCTGTATCCTGTAG
>ENA-OQCX01000275-OQCX01000275.1-human-gut-metagenome-genome-assembly--contig:-NODE-275-length-27278-cov-5.192847_pt1 | contig 27278 bp, 29 predicted proteins | sample MGYA00242762_ERZ504587 | MGnify/ENA primary metagenome ERZ504587 (study PRJEB26092, sample SAMD00036337) | human gut metagenome | host: Homo sapiens | study: EMG produced TPA metagenomics assembly of... | reverse complement strand
ACTTTGAAACAAATACTCGTTACATCGCCCAGTCATTCAATTACTTTATAAATCATTTTATCGAAGAAGAGGAATAAAGCGGGCAGATAACAAGCGGATCAATCTCCTTTAATGATGATTATCCACCAAACATTACCAATAAACAAATAATTGAAATGTTAGATTTTAGCAATACAATGAATAATCATCACTTCGCTTTGAATGATGTTGAATTGAGAATATTACAACCTGTCTTTTTGGAGTTTCATGCAAAGACAGGATTGAGTATTGATGAATATGGAGATACAAGATTGATACCTCAAAATCTTGAATTACTTATTAATTTGGCAAATGATTATATAAAGACGTTAGATAAACAATCAATGAAAATTGTAATAGAGTTTATTAAGAATTTGCGTCCTATGATAATAGATAAAAACACAATTTGGGTAAGTGGAGATTGAAATATTGGTAACAAGAGAATGAACTGCCTTAACGGTCAGTTATTCACAAACCATTATCCGCATATACGATAAACCATAATGAAGATAGCTAAAATAAAAGTTGGACAACTGATTGCATGGGTAATATACTTACTTATGTTTGCTCTTGTCTTGATGGAGCCCAACCAATTAATGAGCATAACTGAAGTTAATGATGGTCCGGGAGCCGCGGTGGACGGATTGATGGCGTTGATTGGTTTTGTAGTAATCTGCGTATTATTCATATTTCTTGACCTTTTCTTCCACTTGTTTCTGCGTCATAATAAATTCAGATTGTCTGCCATTATACTATTGCTATTCAATGGTGTATATAAAACATACGAGTATTATTTCATCTATTTAGGATATGAAGGCAAGTATTTAACCGAAAATACGTATGAAAGTGTTCCTACGGCAGGTGACTTAGTGCTTTTTGTTGAGATAAATGGTATAATAGTATTGTATCTGGTTATGATGATACTGTTCAGTAGGTTTTTGGGATATTGGAGTCGAAAATAAGATATGAACATTAAACAAGAAATATAAAAATGACGGCAAAATTGAGGGGATATAAAGGCTTAATAATAGTTTTATTATCCGCAATAAACAAAGGAAATAGATATGGAAAGTAAAATCGAAAAAGCTAAACAAGTATTTAGGAAAATGCTTGTTGACGAGTACGGTATAAAATCAGCTGACCAGTTTTTCTCTACCGAAGGCGAGGCAATGGCTGAAATATACGAGAGTATGAAAATTGAACAAGAAAATTTCAATCTTACAGACGATGAATTGAATAGTCTTTTAGATTCAATTTTTGATGAAATGTAAATGCGGATAACGGTCAGCTATCCGTCGGATATTATACCGAATCAAGTAAAAAAAATAAGAATGTGTTGGTCTGTCAAACAAACGAAAATAACGGTTCTGCTTCTGCTGTTTTGCAGTGTGCTTTGCACCCATGCGCAAGTGTGTAACCGGTGTGTGGAAATGCCTGATAGCGGCTTCATTTCTTACAGATTGGAAGGAGAACCGGCACACCGTCTGTTTCTGCAAGAAGACACGCTGCGCGTAAAGGTCAAGGGGATGGGGTTATTTCCGCCTTACACGCTGTTTTATGTGATTGCACAAGACGGTTGTTTGCGACGTATCGGCATGCCAAACGCCGAACAGACAGCTACCAAAGGCATAGACATAGATTTGCCAATATCCGCTTCGCTGGATGGGAAATACCTGAAGCGTATTTCAGACAGTGAGATACGTATATCCGGGGATAATCGCCCATATTTCAGCGCACAAACAGTGAAAGGCATATTAAACGGAATGGATTTGTTGTGGATCTATGACGGTACGATGGTAAGAGATTCCGCAGTGTTTGGGAAGTTGAATAAAATAATCAAGGACAATGTGGAAAATGTACAGATTAAGATACTGTACGGCAAACAGGCGTACTGCCAATATGGTATAGCCGGAATCAACGGGGCTATAATTATTGAAACTAAGGTCGCCAGTAGAGGGCAGAACCATTGAATACTATTTATCCGTCAGACATAAGATAAATAAGAAAATGAGAATACCTATCATAATCCTGCTTTTAGCAAGCCTGTTTGCTGCAAGTTGCGGAGATCCACCCATGCCGCCATCGGACGAGGAAATGATACGCCACTTTGCCACGCACGAGGCGGCGTTCCGCAAGGTGTACGAAATCATGTCAGAGAGTTCAGAAGGTAGTTTTCACTACCCGCCGTTTTCTCCTGACGGGATCATTATACTTGATTCAATGGAGCAAAGTGATACATCCTATGAATCAAATGACGAACAAGACCTCCCGGTATATGGGCTGTTAAAGCCAGACCGAATCCTACTCGACTCCCTGTTATCAGAGATTGGATGCGGTTTTATCCTTGTTGATCGCAGGGAATGGGAAACGGCAGATTCGGTATATGTGAGCCTTTTTATGCCATACTACTCCCTCGGTATCGTAGATGCAGGAACGTCCAAGAGTTTCGTTTACGATCCCGGATTGAGAAGCCGTCGGAATATCCGTATCACCGAACATGGCGACCTAAACGAGATCTACCGCAGGACGTACAACGACACCACGCTTTACAAGCCCATCAAGGAAGGTTGGTACATCGAGCTAGACCATTCACGATAACCTGAAATGATGAACAAAACAATATGAAATCAAGATTGGTATTAAGGATATTGTGGGGACTATGCTGTCTGCTATTGCTGTGGATGGTTGTCAGTGATTCTATACAATTCTCAAAGCATCCGGAACTTTACCCGATAGGTTGTGAAGGATTAGGTTGGAGCTATGAATCTTCCGAAAACTATATCTTTACAAGCCGGGTGGCGATTGGTTGGAGTGCCATCGGCTTTGTCGCATCTGCCTGCTATCGTTTCAAGTATAGCGGAAAAATACTGTTGGTACATTTTGTACTGACACTACTTCGATGTTGTTGGAATTGTATAGTCATTTATGGATAGGGGTTTGCTTTATTGTCCCTAACTAACGGTTAAACGCCGGGAAACTTTCGGGCGAGACAGCTCCATCGACCTTAGGGAGAACGTCCAAACAAGCATCCCCAAAAAATGCTTTTGAGCATACCATAGAAAAAAGGAAGACCGAATGTTCTGAAGTTTCTTCCTTATGATATATATTTGTAATTGAGCGAAATGAAAAGATTGCCATAAACAGCGATTGGCTGCCGAACATTATGTTTAGAATGAAGAAACAGGAATATAAAGAGCAAGAACGACATTATTATTTCTTCGACTATCTGTTTTGGTTGGGAGAAATAACATGGGAGCATTATCACAAGGTCAGTTTCAAACAACCCCGTGGGAGTGATATGCTGTGGGCCTGTATCACGTTTTTTATATTCATGCCGGTTCTGACCATAGGCGGTCATTTTCTGGATGACTTGGCATTCGAGGTGTTTGGAGCCGTTCTTCTAATCGTGTCCTCCGTTTCTGTCTTCATGACAGACCGTCTGTTCGGCAAAATATACCCGCCTTCCCGGCGGAAAGCGGTCATGCAGCATTATGCGGGACGCAAGTTCAGTCCCTTCCGGCGCAACCTGTTCTTTTTCCCTCTCTATTTGCTTCTTATTCCCGCAATGGTTTTATTAGGAACTGCTCTGAAATGGATAACTGAAATACTCAAATGACAAATAGAAGAAACATATTCAGCCGTTTTTTCCGCCTGTTGGTGATGCTGCATAAAATTTCCTACGCGCATTTCACGGAATGGAACAATAAAAGGAAGCGAAAGGCATTTGCTGCCGGAATATACTTCCTGAGCATCCTCCGGAATTCGTCCTGTTGGCCGGCACAATTCTGGCGGCAAGGGGACAAGACGGGTATGTACATCTGGTAAACGTGCCACAAAAGGTTGTTTTCTACGGTCTGGCGAGTCTGGCGGTGCTGCTGTCAGCCATCCTCTGGGATTTTTTGACGACAAGAAGATATGCAAGGAAGTCCGGCAGGAACTCCGTGAACGTCCCCGTTACTGGAAACGAGCAATAGCAGTCTATTGGGCAGTTATCGTGGCTATGGTGGTGGCGGCGAATATTGTGTTTCCCACTTTTTCGGACAAGACAATGCCGCCGGAGAATGAGCGGACTGAAGTACCGCAAAGGTGGGGGGATTACCTTTCACTACGTTTTGCCATAGTAGCCCGTCAGGAAACGCCCAATGAAGTCTTGCAGCGTCTGATCGACCAAGACGGGCGCACGACACGCTACGGGAAACCAGTCTATGCCATGCAAGTAAGAAAGGAGGACATGGCTGGAGAGTTCCGTGTAGGGTTGCTGAGCCATGCCACATTCGAGGAAATCAGAGACGGCAGACGAAAATTTGTAGAATGTACATGGGTTAAGGGATATACGCCTGACAGCATTAGGATATTGCTGACCGTTTGGTACGAAATGAAGAAAGTAGAGCTTTGTCCGGTGGACTCTTTGGAATGGACGGAGGATATGGAGTTTTAAGATTTACAGAAACATGAAAAAAGTAATAACGCCTCCGGCAAATGCTATGGGTATAACGTTCAAGATAAATGTGCAATTTATTTTGAATGAGTATGATGAAAAGTAGAATTTTAAGCAGAAAAAAATAAAGACTATGAACGATGAAATGTTTCAGAGAATACTTGATGAAATAAAAAGTTCGTCAAAAACGATAAATGTGCTGCCTCTGGATGAAGCAGCAAGGCAGGCAATGAAAGAGAAGTACCGGATCAAGAGCGGTAGCCTGATGGCTGCAATCCTTGAAAACACAGGTGGTATAGTCATTGACAACTGGATAAGGCTGTACGGTTCGGGAGAACTAAACTTTGTCACTAGAAACAGTCTGTTCCCGTTCAACGAGATAGTGATCGGCGAAGACATACTGGGAGGATTGTTCATCTGTCTTGACGACGGCAATATCGGCTATTTTGCCCCCGACTGTCTGGAGATGGAAGATATGGAGATAAAATTTGGACAATTCGTCTATTGGTGTCTGCATGGCGATACGGATAAGTTCTATACCGATTACAGATGGGACGGCTGGCAGAACGATGCTTCGAAACTGAAGAGCAGTGAGGGCGTAGCTTTTTATCCTTTCCTTTGGGCTGAGGCGGAAAGTCTGGAGAGCAGAGTCCGAAAAGTCGTTCCGATGGATGAAATCCTGAGACTTCAGTTTGCCTTTCTGGGCCAGAATGACAAGAATGAGTGAATTCATTGCTATCCTCTGACACAAAGCTGCAAATGCGCTTAAATTCCTCATGATTTTCATGGGAGGGGGATTTTTTGTGTTACGGAAGAACTTGTACCCCAATGTAGTGAACTGACAAAATGTTGCTAAACTATGATTAAAAGCATGGATTTCCATGTGGAAGGCGTATTGTATTACAATAGTGCCAAATTTCTGTTATTATTAACAAATTAAATGTGACCAGTTGGAATAAAATCGGTATCTTGCATTTATAAACAAAATAATGAAATTATGGGACTTGGATTCACCATTCACACTAAAATCAAGGATATTGAAAAGTTTCAACAGACTGTAGAAAGTCAGGCTGTTGAGTCCGGTTATAATGCAGAGCACGATGAATCATCTTCGACGGTAAGTTTTTGCAGGCTGGGCGACTTGTTCCTAAATTATCAACATGAGGGAGAAGGAAATACAGACAACGTCATTTCCGTAAACGGAGACTGCCAGACCAACATGCTTGGTCCCGGCTTCCACAAGGCAGCAATAGAGTTCATCGACAGACTTCAACAGGCGACCCGTACCCGGTTTGAGGTTGAAGACGAGACGGACTATTACACGGAAAGGGACTTTGAGGCCATGAAGAAGAAACATTTTCACAAGTGGCTGGCCAAACTGTTTGAAATCATCCAGGAGCAGAATAACAAAGGCAGCACGTCTTTGTTATTCTGTTGGGATATCAATAAATATTACCCTCAATCAGACAACGGCATTGTCATTTCACCTTTGGGTTCTTTCCGTCTTTCAGAGGTCGTTAGGCGTATCCGGGAAGAAGGAATCGAATCTTTTGCCGATGATTTCTTCATCTGGAACAATTCGGAACGTGATGCACGTTTTCATAGAGGCATGGCCTGAATGCCATGTGGGAGGACTGCTATTTCATGCCGTCAGAAAGAAGTGAAGAAGATGCCCGTATCAACGGTACATCATAAGCGAGCTGGAAACGACAGCATCACTTGACCCGTCTCTTCCTTTCCCCAAAAAGGAATACGAGGAACTTTGCAGACTCCATGGTTGTGTTCCTGTCCCGACTGACGGGATACCGCCCTACGAAACGGAATTTGCCATCGGCTACCGGCGCGGAATTGTCAACCATAAGGTCGGGAAGATCAGGTTCAGCCTACCGGGCAGCTATCTCGAAGATACGGATGAAGGCACCCTCGTCTATTATGATGCGGCTGCAGACAACTGGCACACGGTTAGATGCACCGGATACTCTACCGATGGTGAGCCGGATTTCCTTGATGTGGAAGAGGAAATGATTGAAGAAAGGGAATTTGACGGCGGAAAATACCGCCTCTATGACATGGGTATCGACCAAGATTCAGAGGATGAAGAACCTTATCCCGTTTACAGCTGTCATGCACTGTGTCCCAACCAGTACACCCTCTTCACGTTGTGTGCCTCCCGGTTAGAGGACCTGAAAAAACTTTCAAGTGAATTCCTCCCGACTTTGGTTGCAGACCAGCCTATAGAACCAGAAAAAAAGCAAATCATATATACCGGAGAGAACATGAATGACGAATTGATGGAGCAGATAGACGAATGGCACAAGGCCGAAAAGCATCAGGAAATCATCGATGCACTGGAACAGATTCCGGAAGCCGAACGGGATTTTGAGACGACCGGCTTTCTTGCAAGGGCGTACAACAATATTGAGGAATATGCCAAAGCCGCAGAACTGCTCGAATCCGTCAGGAGGAAGGCGCAGAAGATGAGCGGTGGAATTTCAGAATGGGATATGCCCAGTATTTTCTGTGCAATTACCGGGAGGCCCTGAGTTATTTCAGCAAGGCAAGGGAGCTTGAACCGGAAAATGGAGACGCCTTGAGTTTCATCCGTCAGTGCAATATGGCCATGCCGTTAACCAGGCGAGTGAAAGAATTCTGGAACTGGTTTGTTGAAAACGAAGAAAAGTTGTCAGGCATGATGTGTCCGAACTCCATGGAGGAAGCTGATGCCTTCATAGAGTTTATCAGTAAAGGAACCAATCTGATATCGGAAGACATGCACTTCAATATTGGAGGTGACCATGAGTTCACGTTCTCGGTAGAAGGATGGCCGGATCTCTTCATCATCTATCCTTACATCATATCCTGTATGCCGGAGTGTCTGAAAGGCAAATGGAAGTTCTTCCCCTTCAACCCGGGCAAGGTCGGGTCTTTCGCATACCGTGTACACGATACCGATGTCGATATGGGCAAGATCATGGTAAAAGCATCCTATGACGAAAAAAGAGAAAACTTCAACATCAGGTATTACGACAAAAATCTTTGTGCCTTACCGGAAGAAAATAGTGACGGAAACTTTCATGTCATTCTGGAACTTGTACTGGGAGAAGGCGTCTCGTTCAAATATGTCAATGGTATAGAAAGGGCGTCAGGAATTGAGGAAGGTATGATTGCCTTGTCCGGGTTGAGACAGCACATAGAGGAAACCGTGAAATCCCACGGCCATGAATTCTTCGAGAATCCGAAGGACGTTTATACGGGATATCAACTGACCCCGAAGGAAAGTGATGAACTGCGCTTCGATGTGATAGTAGGATCTACCTGTCTGAGCTCCATCGTAGCTGACTATTATCATGGTTCAACCGAGATATTTGACCATGCCGACGGTTTCGGCGTTCAGGCTCTTTATATGGTTTTCCAGAATGGTGTTGGCGAAGATAATATACTGAACTTCCGTCATGATCTTGAAGACAGGATAACGGAAGAGATTCTTGAACCGGGCAATCTCGGTGTGATAACAGGGGGTGCAACCGGAACGGAATACAGCTATATCGACCTGTTTGTCTATGACCTCAGGGCTTTTGTCAAGAAGGTTATACCTCTGCTCGATGAATACCCCGAATACTCTTTCTACATTTCAGACTTCATCCGTAATGGACGGATACACCAACTGACAGAAGCGGCCAGCGAGGCTATACCATACACCAAGGAAAATAAAGAAGAGTTTCTTGCCCAGATAGAGAAATGGAATGACATGGAAAAGTTTTCCAAGTGTATCAAAGCACTTGAGGACATTCCCGAAGCTGAACAGGACTACGACATGGTCATGTTGCTGGTGCGGGCATATGAGAATTATGCGATTCTGGGAGATAATGGCGAAGAACCGGAAGATGACGAAAAGGAAAGGGCGTTGAATAAAGCACTTGAACTGCTGGAATCGATCCGTGAAGCCGGAGAAAGTCAGGCAGGATGGAACAAGCGCATGGCATACGCATACCAATATCTTGTAGAACAGGAAGAAAAGGCGATAGAATATGCCAAACGCTGGGCGGAACTTGATCCGGAGGACAGCAGTGCAGTTGCTGTAATAAATGAGTGTAATGAAGAACTGGAAAAACGAAAAATAAAGTGTGAAAGTTGTTGTGATGATGATAATGGCGACAATAAGTCTATTGCTCCAGAAATGTACTCAGAAGATGAAATAGATATTATAGAAAAGCATATCGAGCACTATTATGGTAATTTTGAATTCGTTTTTCACGAAAAAGTATCACCGGACATTCATGTGGATATTTGTTTGATTCCTCCATCTGAAGAGTGTAACTGGTACACACTTGTGACAATGGGAATGGGGGCACACTTGATGAATGTGCCTAACCAATTGAAAGAAGATCAGCTGGAACGGGCAGAACTTGTCATCTGTCTGCCAGAGTATTGGAAATTGGATAAAGAACATTTGAAAGACGAAAAATGGTATTGGCCTATACGGTTGTTGAAAGAACTTGCTCGCTTCCCGGGAGAAAACAATACTTGGCTTGGTTGGGGTCATACAGTCAGTTATGATGGACCTCTTTCATATACGACAGAGCTTTGTGCTTCCATTCTGATAAATCCCCCATGTGGAAATATAGGTGGAAATACTTGTACACTACCTGATGGAGAGGAAGTCAATTTTTATCAGATAATACCTTTATATGGAGATGAACTGGAGTTTAAGCTCAAAAATGGAACGCAAAAACTTCTTGACAAGATGAATGACAATATTCTCCTTGTAAATCCGCACCGTCTTAATGTACTGAATCAAATAGATATTGAAACTAACCCAATACAATCCAGTGAAATTTCAATAAGCTCTGTTGCACGACAGGAAGTGATAGCACATATTGAAAAGTATTTTGGTAAGATTAACAATTTCTTGCATGATGACTCGTGTTCAGAATATCCATTGGACATAGCTGTTATTGCCCCGAGGAAAGAGCATAACTATTATACATTGATAACAGTCAACATGAGTAATCATGAAGTCCTTGAATCGGACGATATAGACGGCAATACCTGTCATCAAGAATTGCTTATCAATTTACCACCTGACTGGAAACTCGGATTGTCTGATTGGACAGAAGAGAAATGGTGTTGGCCTATACGACTTATTACGTCGTTGGCAAGACAATGCATACGTCATAGGACCTGTATCAGCTGGGGAAAGACAATGGAACTTGGAGGTGATAATACATTCTCAGAAGGCACCAAGCTCTGTGCTATTGTTCTCCTGTCTCCAAGTATATTTGGAGATAAGTCAAGTACATGTAAAACACAAGGAGCAGGAAGTGTTGAGTTTTATCAGGTTATCCCTTTATATAGGGAAGAGTTACAATTTATCCAAGATAAGGATATAGATGAATTCTTTGAAATATGTCCTGATGATGCGCTGGAAACAATTAATCCGTTGAGACTAAATGTTGTTACAGATGCAGAGAAAATAGGTTATGACATATCTTATATTGACGATGCGAAGAAACATGAAGAAAAGATAGAAGAGTTGCATTTGTCAGCAGATGAATTGGCTCCTTACAACCACATGGCGATTTATTTACGATGGTGTATAGAACACAATCTTATGAGCAACCTTTCCTGTTTAGACATGGAGACCTGGTTGATAGGGTCAAAGCAGAAGACAGTATTGATTTAAGAGAATTTATTAGAGATAATGAGGATCTGCATGGCGGACTTTCTACTATCTTGCTAAACAGAGTGGGAACGATGTTTACCAAATGGTATAATTGGGAAAACCGTAGTACACCTTATGCCTATATTAAAGATATACAAGCATATGCCATGGACTATTTCAAAGGCAGGATATGGAATAGTGAGGATGAGACAGATGCTGCTTATCTGTTGCTGCCTTGGACAGAAAAATATTATCATGATATGGCAGCTCTCATTGACAGCCGTTTCAAAGAGTGGGAGGATGAACCACAGACGGATCCGCAATTCTTACATATACCGCAGGACAACATCAAATTACTGCTGAAAGATTGGAGTAAAGCCATTGAATGTACTGTAAGCAGCCGTGTTTTAGTAGTTGGATGTGAAATAGCAACTTGCATTCGTCAAAAGCCCTTTGCTGAGGACATGGGTTGGGACAGCGGTTGGCTTTTCCTTGCTGATGGGGATGAAGATAATGACGAATGTCGATATGAATATTGTGATTTGAATACCATCTGCAACTATTCTCCGGACGTTATGCAATATTTGGATTTTCCATATGACACCAGACTGGTTCGCAAGGAAGACGGCAAGTTATATGTGGATGAAGAGTGAAGTATAAATTAAAAACATTCAAGATATGAGACCAACACAATATGAAGCGGCTCTGGCTGCAATGACGGCCTGGCTCTCGCACCCGCAGGAACTGGGACACGAGCCGGCAGAGATAGAGTGTACAGGCACGTTCGTACTGCACGATATGACCTACTACATCTTCAAATACAAGGATACCAAGGACAGTGAATGGCTGCTGGGTGTGAATGGTGGATACGAAGGAGACAGCTTGTCTGACTGCGGCCATACCTTCAGTGAGATGGAACCTTATGACGAAAAGACGGCTGTCAAGGATGCTACGGCCCTTGTCGAGATGGTGCGTTCCTACTGGATGGAACAGGCAAAGCAGGCCGAGGAACGTGAGAAAAAGACCGGCACATTCGTGGGATTCGCCCTGCTCTCCGACAACAGCTGGGACAAGGAAAAATACATCAGAGATTTGAAAGAACAGTGGGACATCACCGCTGAAGAGAAATCTGACGAGGAACGGAATCCCGAGTCACTGGTCTTTGACGTGGGTGACATGATGGCGGCGGTAAGCCTGATGCCTGCCCCCGTACCTAATGGCGAAGCGAAGAATGCGCGAAGAACAATTACATGTGGCCGGAGGCCGAAAAAACAGCCAAAGAGCATAAGGCACACATCATGGTTGCCGTTATCGGCAAAGAGGAGTCCCTGATCGAAAGAGGCAAACTGTATGTGAAGCTGTTGTCTGTCTGCTGCCACCAGAAGAACATAACCGGTATCTATACCAGCGGTGTCGTTTTCCAGCCCCGTTTCTATGAAGGCTTTTCCGGAATGATGAAGGAGGATTCGCTGCCTATATACAACTGGATATGTTCGGGCTTTACCGTACCGAAAAGGGAATCAGCGGCTACACCTATGGAATGGAGTGTTTCGGCAAGGACGAAATGGAGGTCCTTGACGTGGATGCCGACCCGTCAAAGGTGAGAGACTTCCTGGCCAGCATGGCAGGATATGTTCTGGAATACGATGCAGTTCTCAACGACGGAGAAACCATAGGCTTCTCTGCTGTCGATAAACATAGGATAACACGTGGACAGGGTGTTGCCCTTCCGGACAAAGTGACTCTGAAAATCTCATACGGCAGCGAAGACGATGCCGATGGCGGTCCCGATTTCCCGGATGACACGGATGAAGTGATGGACGATGCGGAAGGCCATCTGGAGAAGTTCAAAGAGAAGGATCTGCCGTTAGATACAATTACGGCCTACAATCATCTGGCAATATATCTACGCTGGTGCATGGTAAATGACCTTATGAGGGATGATTTTCTTGAACAGTTCGGAGACCTTGTGGCCCGGATCAAAAGCGGCTCGGCCGATGATGACCTGAGGGTGTTCATAAAGGACAACCTGAACGGGCAGCTTACAAGATTCCTGTTCAATAAACAGGGCCGTGCATTTGCCGACTACTATTATGGCAGTTACTATGGCGCCAACGAAACTCCATTTTATCCCGGAGACATTGACAACCACGCCCTGGATTATTTCGGTCCGGAAAGGTATCATTCCGATGAGTTCAAAGAGGAAGCATACCTGTTTGTCCCGTATGACGAGGATTATTACCAGGCAATGTCACAACGCATAGACAGACGCTTCGCCAACTGGCAGGGGCTGCATATAGACAAAGATACCGTTGAGCCAGACGAACTGGCCCGTGCTTCATGGATTATCTTGATTGTGAATGCACCTATTTCCCATCCATGAGTGACGATGACCCTATCATGTCAGCCTATACCTATGCCCAACGGCTCGGCGTACGGGAAGGCTTCATCCCCGTTCTGGTCAATGTCGATGAAGGTTTGTGGGAAAACATAATCGGGAACTCGGATCCTGACAGCGAAAGCTCGGATGATTACACATTCAACCGGGAAAAAGTCAATGAATTCCGCAGAAGGCTGCTTGAGGCTCCTGTCATGGACGGGAAATCCATCCTTGACAAGCTGACCGGGCAGGACAACGATGATATTGATGAAGAGCCTGAAGGCGGATTCGACAACAACCGTTATTCGAGCTACTGGAATACCGATACGAACATGACGCATCCGCTGATCCTTGCCCGTATTCCGGTCACGGAGCCGTGGAAAATATTCGCGTACCTGCCATTCGGCAACTGGAACGACTGTCCTGCAAACCCCGAACTGATGGCCATCTCAAAGTATTGGTACGAGGAATACGGTGCTGTTCCGGGAACCTTTACCAGCGACCAGCTGGAGTATGAACTTCCAGCTCCCGTTCCGGAAGACAGAGCAATGGAAGCCGCAATACAGCAATATGCTTTCTGTCCGGATATGGACCAGAGCTGTGACGGCATAGGCAGTCTTGCCGACACGTTGCGTCAATCCAGAATATGGTATTTCTGGTGGGATTAACCGATTCTTTCACATTCAAAAGCATTTCAATATGAATCAAGTATTTCAACAAGACCTAAATACAAAGGAACTGCAGCCCGGAGGACCTTTACTTATAACCTTCTGTTCAAGGAACCGGTTGAATTGCCGGATACGCAGAGGGTGGCTGATGTATGCCGGAAGCATTTCGGCAATGTAGAATGCCGCGAAGGTGATGACAAGTCTGTCTTCATCACAGCTTTGGACCACATGGTGGAGTTTGAGGACGGGAAAGCACCCGTGCAGTTCCTGATGACTTCGTGCATGGACTTTGACGGAAAGACCGTGGACGACTTCACCCGGAGCCAGATGTGGGACTGCCAGGAAAGCCGTGACCGTATCCTTGAGGAATGCCGGTACAGTATGCTCGCTACGGACTTCCTTGCCCGCGGCCTGTCTTCTCTGGAACGTGCCAATCTGGAAATGGACTACCTTGAAGTGCTCGCCGAACTGTTCCTGTCCTGCGAAGCGTTCTTCTTCAGCGGCAGCGGGAAACTGTTCGAGGCGGAGGAAATCCGCGGCAATCAGATAGAAGGTCCTGACCGGTTCATCCGCTATGCCGTAAACGTCCGTTTCTTCACGATTCAGGGTTCCGACGACATGCTGGTCGATACACTCGGGATGAACACGCTGTTCCTGCCTGACCTGCAGTACCACTTCCGCGGACTTGATCCGAACTGGATAGTGAACCATGCCTACAACGTGGCTTCCTATCTGCTTACAAGCGGCAACGAAATAGATTCGGGAGAAACCATCGATGGAATCAAAGACGGTGATATGGACCGCAGCATCCAGTGGAAATGCCAATACGAAGACGCGCTGATACAGCCCAAGCGTCCCGTACTTGACATCAACACGGGAGAATATGCAGCCGGGAACAGGGAATGATTTACCAATGACCAATTAACTTGTTGCGTATGCCATTGAACTTGACAGAAGAACAGATATTGCAGCTCGCTCCCGACGACTCATCTGTAAAGGCCGGCAAAGGACTTGCGACCTTGAGCAAATGGGTACTGAAGGAATGCAGCGGACGTGCCGTCTGGGGTCATTGCCAGGGAAGCGGAAAGAATCCCTACCAGACGGTGATAGACTTGAATGACATTGCGTTCAAGTGTTCCTGCCCGAGCCGCAAATTCCCGTGCAAGCATGGGCTTGGCCTGCTGTTGCTGTACGCCCGCCAGCCTGACCAGTTCACGCAGGCGGAAGAGCCGGAATGGGTGACGGCGTGGCTTGCCAAAAGAACGGAGAAGGCCGAAAAAAAAGGAGCAGAAAGCCAAAAGCGAAACCCCTGTGGATGAAGCGGCTCAGGCCAAGAGGCAGGAGAAGCGGCACCAGAAGGTACTGGGAGGCATATCCGACCTTGAGGTATGGATGAAGGACCTGGTGCGCAACGGATTCCTGAATGTTCCGGAACGTGCCTATACCCTGTTTGACAACATGGCCCGGAGGATGGTGGATGCCCAGGCACCGGGACTTGCGGGGAGACTGAGAGCCATGGAGCTATAGACTTCGACTCGGAAAGCTGGAAATCCGACCTGACGGAAAGCATGGGCAGGCTGTACCTGCTCATGCAGAGCTACAGAAACATGGACGGCCTTCCCGAAGAATGGAAGGACGAGATACGCACGCAGATCGGATATCCCCAGTCCAAGGACAACGTCCTTGCCGGAGAGCCGGTGGCGGACAGCTGGCTCGTGCTTCACAAGCAGTCCCGTAAAGTCAACGATATCAATACCGACATCTACTGGTTTTACGGAAAGGAAAGCAGACTTTTCGCCAGATACCTGAGTTTTGCCGTTGCCGGTACCTTTTCCACCGAGAACTGGATTCCGGGCAGTGCCTATAAAGGGGCGCTATGCTTTTACAACGGCACGGGTACATGCCGGCGTGCATTGTTCCGGGAGTCCGTACTCGCGGAAGAAAACTTTGTGCCGGCGTGCAGCCCTAACCTGAAGCAGGCTGCCGCGGTGTACCGCACGGCCATGCTGACGAATCCGTTTTTCGAGGACGTCCCCCTGCTTGTGGATGACGTGAGGGTTGCCCGTAACGGGAAAGACTACACGCTGCTGGACAACGCGGGCAATGCCGTCCGTGTGGCGATGCCCGAGGAAACCTTCATCGACATCCTCGCCATTACCGGCGGCAATCCGTTCGCCTCGCTGGTCATTGTAAACGGGGATATATGGGAACTGAAATCCATTTGGTACAACAAAGAATATCATACTTGGAGAGATGAACGTAACTGAACCTATCATACAGGCTGCACTGCTTGGAACAGCCAACCGTGAATTCGTTCCCGGAGCCTTTCCCGAGTCCCTTCAGACTCTGGTTGACGGGATCCACGGGAAAGCCGAAGACACGGAATCGTTCCTGTACATGACAGCCGCATCCGCCTTCGCCTACAGGCGTGCCGGATGGGAACCGGCCGGAGCGGAAGGCATTGTCCCCGTGAAAACAGCCCCGGAAGAGGAACTGCCGTATTTCGACAAGGACCGGAGTCAACTCTTTTCCAGACTCCACGGTACACGCTATATGCTAGCCTACGCCTACCGTCTGGCGCAGGGGTCGGGAAAAATCATTTCGCCCGAATACCTCCAGCCGCTTATCCGGCGTGCCTATGACCGCAACAATCCGTTGCGGTTTGAAGAACGCAGGCTGCTGAAAAATCTCGTCGGGAACAGAGGCTTATGGCTGATCAGGCAGATGGGCCTTGTCGGAGAGGAATGCGGGATCACCGATTCTTGGGATACGGCCACCCACGGCGAGCGTAAGGAGATGCTTGCCAGATTCAGGCAGCAGGATTCTGCCGCAGCCCTTGAACTGCTGCGGAAAGACTGGAAGAGCGAACCGGCCAACCAGCGCAACGAGCTGCTTGAATGTCTCCGGATAAACATCAGCAAGGCCGACGAGCTCTTCATACAGGAAGTGCTGGAGTCGGACCGCAGCTCCATTGTCAAGGAAACGGCACGGAAACTTCTGTGCATGATTCCCGATTCAGCCATGGTGATGCGCTGCTGCGAACTCCTGCGTGGACATATCAGACACAACATGCTTACCGGATGGTCATACGACGAGATCGGATACACCCCGGAGATGAAGGCCATGGGGCTGTCCGAGGTAAGCTCCAACAAGAAAGAGGGCGATTCCGAATTCATCCTGAGGCAGCTCGCCGAACGGGTGCCTTTGAGTTTCTGGTGCGAGGTATATGGCTGCGGTAAGGAAGAGGCCGCGAGAAAATTCGCCAAGCATCCCCCTTTCAGGAAGTTCCTGGAGCTGGAGGACCCGATACTCAACTTCTCGGACGGGCTGTGGGCTTTCCACACCCTGAAGGAAGACCCTTCCTATCTGCGCAAGCCGGAACTCGTGGCGATGCTCACTCCCTCCCAGCGGGAGGAAATCAGCTGGCCGGAAACGGTCCGGGATTTCGGATTCATACCCGACTCATGGTACGGCAACGACTACGAGGCATGGGGCCCGAAATTCTCTTCCAGCGTCATGTCTTGGATTCTGAAAAAGGATTACCTGTACTATGCCGCAGACATGGCGGAACGGCTTGCCATGCATATCCCGTCACATCTAAGGAACCTGATCAAGGCCAAGGCCGCCTCTTCGGCGGAGCTTCGCCGTCCATGAACGAGTTCTGCTCGAAGATGCTGGAATTCATGGATCTTAAATCTGAAATAGACACTTTGTTAAATGAAAAATAAATATTGATATTCATATGAGCACTTTACTGAGACAACATGCCGAGCAACAGTTTGCAGAGGAACTTCATGAACTGAAAAAGAACGAGACCAACCCGATTCCCGAAAACTGGGAGATGTCACCCCAATCCGTGGTCACCTACCTCATGGGAGGGATACTGAAGAACGGTTTTGAGGTTTCACCGAAATACATAGCAACCGCCGCCTGATGGAGATTGCCGTGGCCACCCTTGTCACCGACCGGGCGCTGCTTCTGTACGGTCTTCCCGGTACGGCCAAGAGCTGGGTCAGCGAGCACATGGCGGCAGCCATATCAGGCGATTCGACGCTGATAGTACAGGGTACCGCCGGAACGGGAGAAGAGGCCATCCGCTATGGCTGGAACTATGCCCGTCTTCTCGCCGAGGGGCCGAGTGAGGGTGCCCTGGTACAGACCCCGGTGATGAAGGCGATGCAGGAAGGCAAGATCGGCCGCATTGAGGAGCTTACCCGTATCGGTTCTGACGTGCAGGATACGCTCATCACCATCCTTTCGGAGAGACCCTGCCCATCCCCGAGCTGAACAAGGAGGTGCAGGCCATCCGCGGATTCAACATCATAGCCACGGCCAACAATAGGATAAAGGTGTGAATGACCTTTCAAGCGCACTGAAACGCCGTTTCAACACGGTCATCCTCCCGTTGCCCGACACGCTTGAGGAAGAAGTTGACATTGTCCGCCGCCGCGTGGAGAGCTTCGAGAAAGTGATGCAGCTGCCGGCAGAGAAACCTGCCCTTGATGAAATCCGTCGTGTCGTCACCATTTTCCGTGAGCTGCGTCAGGGAGCCACCGGCGACGGCAAGACGAAGCTCAAGAGCCCGAGCGGCACACTGAGTACGGCAGAAGCCATATCCGTGGTGAACAACGGCCTTGCCATGGCCGGCTATTTCGGTGACGGCCAGATCCATGCGGAGGACCTCGTTTCAGGCATCCTCGGTGCCGTGGTGAAAGACCCTGTACAGGACAAAGTGGTATGGCAGGAATACATGGAGACAGTGGTCAAGAACCGTGAGGGCTGGAAAGACATCTACAGGGCTTCAAGAGATATGATTTGATTGACGTATTTTGCATGAGACAAGTAATATGACAGACATTCATCTATTGGGAATACGTCATCACGGGCCGGGCTCCTGCCGGAACATCCTGCAGGAACTTGAGCGTATCCGTCCCGACCTCATACTGCTTGAGGGACCGGCGGAGGCCGAGGCTCTCATGCCGTTCGTCTCCTACGGGCAGATGAAGCCTCCGGTAGCCCTGCTCGGCTATCAACCCGATGTGCCGCAGAATGCCGTATTCTATCCGTTTGCCGACTTCTCGCCGGAATGGCAGGCTTTGCGCTATGCTCTCCGGGAGAATGTCACCTTACGCTTCTTCGATCTCCCGCTTGCCCATTCCCTTGCCTTCGAAGCGGAAAGGAAGGATGGCAACGAGCCTGTAGAAGCGGATGATGAAGCTATTAAACAGCCGGGTGATCCGTTTGACCTGCTGGCAGAAGCTGCCGGCTATACTGACGGTGAATCGTGGTGGAACATGAACATAGAACAGCGCAGAGACGGCAGCGGCATCTTCGAGGCCGTCAAGGAAGCTGTGACCGCGCTCAGGGAAGCCCTCCCGGAACATACCTCCCGCAGGAACCTTGTCCGTGAAGCGTGGATGCGTCGCATGATACGAGCGGCCCAGAAGGAACCTTTCGGTGCATAGCCGTAATCTGCGGGGCATGGCATGTCCCGGCACTGGAGAATATGCCGAAGGTGAAGGATGACAACGAGCTGCTGAAAGGGCTCCCGAAGGTAAAGGCGGAATGCACGTGGATTCGTGGACGTATGACAGGCTCACCTTCCGCAGCGGTTACGGGGCCGGCATAGACTCTCCGGGATGGTATCATTACCTGTGGCATCATCCGGAAGATGACGGCACCTGGTGGGTCAGCCGTATAGCGGCCCTTCTGAGGAAGAAGGACATGGACATCTCGGTGGCCCACGTAATCGAGACAGTCCGTCTGGCGCAGACGACAGCTGCGTTGCGTGGATTGCCCGCCCCGACGCTTGAGGAATACAACGAGGCGGTGACCACCGTAATGGGCTTCGGGGACGATATGCTGCTGCAGCTCGTCAGGGAATCGCTCATCGTGGGCAACTGTCTGGGCAAAGTGCCGGAAGCGGTACCCAAAGTCCCTCTCCTGATTGACGTGGAACGGCAGCAGAAACGCTTGCGTGTTCCTTTCACGGCGGAAATAAAGGAGATGACACTTGACCTGCGCAAGGAGACCGACCTGGAACGCAGCCTGTTCTTCCACCGCCTGGCCCTGCTTGACATAGACTGGGCCAAGCCGGAAACCGCAGGCGGCAAGGGTACTTTCAAGGAAAAATGGAGTCTTTACCATAGACCGGAACAGATTGTCTGCATCATAGAACGGGCAGTCTGGGGCAATACCGTGGAGGAAGCCGTGCAGAAGTACGTCTCCGACCGCATGACCGGAATCACCAGAATCCCCGAACTGACGGGACTTCTTGACCGGGTCATTCCGGCCAACCTTCCGGAGCTTGTGGAAGCGATGACCATCCGTCTTGACCGTCTGTCGGCGGCATCCACAGACATTGTGGAGATGATGGAAGCGGTTCCCGACCTGGTGAACATCGTCCGTTACGGCGATGTCCGCAATCTGGATTTCAGCAAGGTGGGCAACATGCTCCGGGCCATGGTGGCACGTATCCTTGCAGGAGGTCTGCTCGTCTGCATCAACATCGACGAGGAGGCAGCCGGAGAACTTCTTGAACACCTGTCGGCTACCAACTATGCCGTATCCACGCTTGATGACGAAGAGCTGAACGGCATGTGGTATGGGTTCGTGCAGCAGATCCGCAATTCATCAGGAGCGCATCCGCTGCTCTCCGGGTACGCGGCACGCATACTCTACGACAAGGGCAGGATATCGCGTGAAGAGATGCGTGACACCTTGAGCTTCTATTCATCGGTGGGCAACGCACCTTCCGACATCGCATACTGGTTTGAGGGATTCCTGCGTGCATCAGGTTCGGTACTGCTGCTGGACGACAACCTGTGGCAGCTCGTGAACGGCTGGCTCTGCGGTTTGAGCGACGCAAATTTCATAGAACTGCTGCCGGTGATCAGACGTACATTCAGCAATTTCACTACAGCCGAGCGCCGCAAACTCGGCGAGAAGGCAAAGGATTCGAATTGAACGGAACCGATACCGGAATCGCCTCCGGGGAACATTCCTGCAATGACGGGGATGCATCCAAAGTAATACCCCTGCTCGGCAGACTTCTGGGAATCGGATAAAAAAGGAACAGAACATGGAAACAGAATATTTGAAAAGATGGCGTATGGCTCTCGGCGGGAATGCCGCTGACGGGACGGGTGTAACGCTGACGGTGGAAGAACAGCGCCTTGACAGTTCGCTGGAAGCCGTCTATGACAGTGACCGCCGCGGCGGACTCGGGTCGTCGGCCCCAAAGGTAAGCCGCTGGCTTGGCGATATCCGGGAGTTTTTCCCACAGACCGTCGTGCAGGTCATCCAGAGGGATGCCATCAAGCGTCTGCATATCGATTCGCTGCTTACCGAGAAGGAGATGCTGGCAACAGTTGTCCCTGACGTACATCTGGTAGCTACACTGATGTCACTCGGCAGGGCCATTCCCGAAAAGAACAAGGACATGGCCCGTCAGGTTGTACGCAAGGTCGTGGATGACCTGCTGCGGAAGCTCTCTTCCCCGACCCAGCAGGCCGTCACCGGTGCTTTGAACCGTTCGGCGAGAAGGCGCAATCCCCGTTACAACGAGATAGACTGGAAGACGACCATCATAAAGAACCTGAAGAACTACCAGCCCAGTACAAGACCGTCATTCCGGAAGTCAGGATAGGCTACGGCAGAAAATGCAAGGCTCTGAAGGACATCATTCTCTGTCTCGACCAGAGCGGTTCGATGGGAACCTCTGTCGTATATTCCGGCATCTTCGGTTCGGTACTGGCCTCCCTGCCGTCCGTCAATACGCGTATGGTGGTGTTCGACACTTCGGTCGTTGACCTTACCGATGACCTGCAGGACCCGGTTGACCTGTTGTTCGGTGTCCAGCTCGGCGGAGGAACCGACATAGCCAGGGCCCTGACTTACTGTCAGGGTGTGATCACACGGCCGCAGGACACTGTGCTGGTACTGGTGACCGACCTCTATGAAGGCGGTGACGAGAAGGAGATGCGCAAGCGTTTCGCCTCCATTGTGGCCAGCGGTGTGCAGCTGATTGTGCTTCCGGCCCTGAACGATGACGGGGCGCCCTGCTACGACAAGCGTAATGCCGAGTATCTTGCCGGTCTGGGTGTTCCCACATTTGCCTGTACGCCTGACAAATTCCCCGACCTGATGGCTGCGGCATTGAGCAAGCAGGATATCGGGATGTGGGCATCAAAGAATATCAAAGAAAAATAGAGGAATATGGAACTTTCAGATGAACTGTACGACAGAATCGAAGAACTGTCAGAAACGGGAAATGAGGCGATGGAAAGCGAAGATTACGCGAAAGCCATCTCCTGTTTCCAAGAGGCACTGGACATCCTTCCTGAACCGAAGGAAGACTGGGAAGCATATCTCTGGCTCGTCGGCTCAATCGGTGACGCCCATTTCATGATGGGGAACTACGGCAAGTCGCTGGAGTTTTTCCGCAAATGCTACAATATCGGAGAGACAGACAATCCTTTCATCCTGCTGCGCCTTGGCGAGAACTATCTGGAAATGGAGGATGAAACCAATGCAACTGAATTTCTTCTCCGCGCCTATATGCTCGAAGGGGAAAAGATTTTCAAGGAAGACTGGAAATATTTCCAATGGCTGTCCGGGCATGTGAATCTCAAACAAAAATAATAACAAAATTATACGGCACTCATGAAAAAGGAAATAACAGACAGAATCAGGCTACTGGGCGGCAACGTAGCAAACCTGAAAGGGAATTCACTGAAAGAGGATCTCTGTGCCATTACATTCGATACGCCTTGTTCCTTAAACCGGTGGACACGCCCTGGCTGGCTGCCGAAGATACAGAGCCGATTGAAGGTTTGGGCGATTGGGTGGATGAGCATATGGAGTTGTTCAATTCTGACAGGGAGGCGTTCTATAAGGAAATGACAGATACGTTCTTTACCTTGGATGAAGAACCTCGCCGCCAACTGTTTTGGGTTGCCAGACCATTTACGCCATTCCAAAAAGGGACACCGGATTTTGAAGAATGGAATGGTTGGTTTACGGATAATGCAGAGCTGGGTGAAATCATCAAGTATTCAAATTGTGCCACTCCGGATTTTGTAGAGCTGCTTTATACGGACGGTTATCCCAATTACTATCTCATCTGCCTGTCAGATAACGACCCTGAGAATCCTGTCGTCTGGAGTACGGATCATGAGGAATTTTTCACGGAAGTAACCAATGAGGGACGACTGAATGATTTTCTCGACAGGTTCATGACTAAGGAGGAATTCCTGAAATTGGTGAAAAGTAAACTTGAAGAGTGAATATAATAGTTGGATTAATGCTTTATTTTATAGCAAAGCTATAAGAATGGAGAAATTTCTTCAAAATAAATATAATAAGCGGTTTGCCCCCCCCCTGAAAATCAGTTTGCCACAGAACATTATCAACCTCGAAAAATAAAAATATACGACATATGAATAGAATGTTGATACTATACATTTTTTGTTGCTTTGCGGCACGGTTTCCGCACAACAAACAGTAGAATGGAATGATTTGCAGCCCCTGACGGATGATGCACACCGCACAGTATATTATAAAAAAGACAGTAAACGGCCGTTGCAGGGAAAATATCGCATTATACGAGGGCTTGACGAAGAACACGTGAAACTTTCAGACGGCATGATAAACGGTGACTATCATCGCTACCGTGACGGGGTATTGCGTGAGTCGGGCATATATGTCAAGGGCAAGCGTAACGGTACATTCACGGAATACTACCAAGACGGCGTTACTCCCCGAAAGGAAACACCCATACTACAAGGCAAGATAGACGGAACTGTAAAGACCTATTTCCGTAACGGAAAAATAGAGATAGAAAAGGAGTACAAACAGAGTGTGGAGAACGGGCGGGAACGTCGCTTTGCCAACAAGACGGGTAAGCAGATTTTTGAATCTCATTATATCGACGGGAAAAAAGATGGCGAGGAATGGGAAATCTTCGAGGACGGCCGCGCAATACGCAGCAAGACTACATGCCACTACCGTAATGGAAAACTCGACGGTTCGTATCGTGTGGAATCAACATGGAGGGTAAACCCTATATAACCATTGAGGGACAATACACCGACGGTGAGAAATCAGGGCAATGGATACAGCATAACTATCAAGATAATACCCAAACCTGCACATGGCATGGTGAAGGTGGGGCTTAAACTTAGATGAAAACCGTCATCATAACACTACTTTTGACGGCTGCATCGGTCATGAGTTGCAAGCCGCCTATGCCTCCGACAGACAATGAGTCCGCCTGCACATCTTCATGCAAACAAGACCAACGGACAGCGGATGTTATTGGCGAAGCGGATATAATAACGGGGATTGCTTCCGATGATTTTCCCTCCCTTTTCATACAAGGCAATCATTTCCAGTTCCAACGCAAGAATGGATTATATGCTCCTTTGGGTATTGGGTTCATGGAGGTCATAGCCGAGCAGAACCCCGTCATACCATTATACCGGACAGCAACGTGCAAGGAGCCGGAAGATAGCATTGCACTGCATCAGTATCCGTTTGACAAGGATATTGCCGAGCGGAAAAGGAAGGATGACAATCCGCAGGAATGGCAGGACGGACAGAATAACGCTTCATGCAAAGATGGCAGATATTACTATCGTTACTCTTCGGAATCAGATACGTTAATGCCCTTGGCATGGAGATCCGGAAGCAACATACATGAATACTTAGAAGAGACGGCAAGTCTGATCTACACTTTTCCCATGCTCCGTTTTAGAGTGTTGGGCTTAATGGCGGGAAGGGCTGAAATTGTACTGAACGAGGAAAGCGGAAAAACGGCATGGATCAACTGTTCATCTGGGCAGATTATGATGCATGGAAACAGGATGCAACGCAACCGCAGCCTCATGCGGATAAATGGTATTCCAGCGAAAAGAACGCATGACTTTGACACCTACTATATCTCTTGGGAAGACTATCTTCGCATGGTGACGGTAGTCTGCTTCAAGGACAATACAGAAGTCCGAAAACCGTTTGAGGTACAAGGCGATACAATAAAGAGTGAACAAGGCTGGAAATTATGGAAACAAGGAGAAGAGCTACTGATAAAAGATATTATAGAATACTACCTTGAATAATGTCGCTGCCGGACAAACGCCGGGGAACTCTTTCGGGCGGGACGGGGCGCGGGAAGTTTCGGCGAACAGCCGAAGCCCCGTGTGTCAAAGTGCAAGCGCAAGATAGTGAAAACCTTTCACCCACGTTAGGGATTGCAGGGGAAAAGCCACAGCATAGCGAGGACTTGTAGCGGAAAGCCCGACCCGAAGGGGGAACGCCCAAACAACCACCCGAACAAACTGCTTTTTGGCAAGGATTGCATTTATGGAAAAATACGAAGTAGATTATAGTGAGTCATCCTATTTTGTTTTTTAATACAAACAATGCGATTTCGCCCAATAGCAAAGTCAAAAAGCTACCTATCCAAAGATAATAACCTGTTGACAAATGAAAAACTCCAAGAGTGCTTTCAATGCCCCGTTCGAGAGTGTAAAATAAACTGTGTCAGGCTATAATAATAATAGTTTAACACAGTTTTTATAATATGGCCAATTTGGAAATAGACTACAAGAAAGCAGCCCAGCAGCTGCGTAGCGGTGAAGCACTCTTCGGTAAAGACGGAGCTTTGGCTCCTATGCTAGAACGTATCCTAAACGCAGCCTTAGAAGGTGAGATGGATGCTCACCTTAATAGCGTTGACTGCAGTTCTGGCAATCGTCGTAACGGCAAGATGAGCAAGACCGTACAGACAAAGTATGGAGAGGTGATAGTCGAAACCCCTCGTGACCGTGACGGTTCTTTTAAACCGGAGACAGTTAAGAAACGTGAGACAATTCTTGCTGAAGGTATGGCAGATCAAATCATCAACATGTATGCTCTTGGTACAAGCACTCGTGATATAAGCAAGTACTTTGAGCGTGAGTTTAACACAACCCTTTCAGCAGAAACCATCAGTGCTATAACCGACCGAGTTATTCCCGAAATAACAGCCTGGAAGTCCCGTATGCTTGACCCCGTCTATGCCATTTGCTGCTTGACGCCATTCACTACAAGGTAAAAGACGATAAGGGTCGTGCAGTCACTCGTGCAATATACAATGTCCTAGGTGTAAACAAGTCTGGTCACAAGGATCTTCTTGGTATGTATATATCTGAGAGTGAGGGTGCTAACTTCTGGCTTGATGTTATGACCGACCTTCAGAACCGTGGTGTACGTGATATTCTGATTTGTTGCGTAGACGGTCTTAAGGGATTCCCTGATGCCATCCAAAGTGTATTCCCGGAAACCTCCGTTCAGCTATGTGTAGTCCACCAAATCCGTAACTCAATCAAGTATGTAGGAAGCAAGCATCAGAAAGAGTTTCTGAAGGATCTCAAGACCGTATATGGTGCTGTAAGCAAGGATTCTGCATTAGCACAGCTTGACATGGTTGATGAAAATGGGGTGAGATGTACCCCATAGTAATCAAATCCTGGCGCGACAACTGGGAGCGTCTTACGGAATATTTTCAGTATACTCCTGCAATCCGCAAACTTATCTACACAACCAATACGGTTGAGGGCTATCATCGTCAGGTGCGTAAAGTAACGAAGAACAAAGGTGTGTTCCCGTCAGACACCGCACTTGAAAAGCTTGTGTATCTTGCCTATCGAGACATTAGTGGGAAATGGACTATGCCACTGTCTAATTGGGCACTGATATCACAGCAACTTGCCATAAAATTTGGTGATAGGTTCAAGATTATGTAACTTTGCTTGTGAAAGGCTCCTCTTATTTGTATGCAGATGTGAAATCTGCACACAAATAAGAGGGAAAGAATAAAAAACAGAGCCGTGACACAGTTCAGTTTACACTACCCCCGGATGAATGTTCGGGGGATTTTTTTTCTTTTGGGCGTTCCCGTGGGACGGTCGGGCTTTACGTTTCAAGTCCTCGCCTAAAGGCTGTGGGCTTTACTCTGCAATCCCTAACGCATGGCTGAAAAGTCCTCTTGCCGGTGTTCTTCTTCATACAGCCTCATGCGTTCTTGTAATGCTTCTTTTAAATTGTCGCTTTTTTTCAGTCCGAGTTTGGCACGTATGTTCGCTCGTTGGCTGGTTATGTTTCCGCTACTCCGATGTAATAATTCGCATATTTGGCTGACGGTCTTGTCTTGCAGTATTAAACGGCAGATGTTTAATTCGGACGGGGATAAATTGGGATATATTCTCCTGATTGTATCAAGTTTACTTTTTTCCTTTTTCTGGTATGCGGCAAGGGCTGTAAAAAGATTTTCTTTGGATTGTTCCCCTATTATGTTTAACAGGGAGCTTGTCTTTTCTTCCGGGTTATTCTCGCTTAACAACTCGGCGAACGCGAATAGTTCTTCCTTTTTCATTTGGAGACGTTTCAAAAGCATTTCCTCTTCCTCTTTTAGCAAGTTGCTACTTTTTAGCAAGCTGCTGATATTACTGTGTAAGGATCTTCCTAATAAGGGGATCATGGTGTATATGATGATGATCAAAGGCAGATAACTGTATAGGAACGGTTCGTCGGTGATAAGTGTGCAGATTGTATAGGAAGCTATGGTAAGGGAGGACAATAGGATGGAGATATTACTCATATAGGCACAGATGGAAAGCATGGTAAATAAGAGAGAGATAGTAATGTTACTCATTATCAATGCTCTTTGATAACTATATTCATATCCGCTACATATTGAGCAATAAATTATTTCGATAAAAATCTCGATATGTATGGCTATCAGTATAATGGAAAAGGTCGTGGTCAGATTTACTCTCTTTTTAAAATAAGCGAGAGTGCACATAATGATAAACAGGAATAATACGCTGTTAATATAATAAAACTGTTCATTGGGAAATGGAACTGAATATATGTATATGGGTGCGCATAAGGCCAGCATGAGCAGGGATAGATGAAAGACACGTTTTTGTTGATACGTTATTATCATCCTAAAATCCGCAACTATCATCCAATACACGATTAAGGGTAGATTTATGAGTCGTTAGTAGTAGCTTTCAGTAAAAAGCAACAGCACAACATCAATATGTAGCCAACATCCCCTTACCCCACGAT
>ENA-OQCX01000274-OQCX01000274.1-human-gut-metagenome-genome-assembly--contig:-NODE-274-length-27325-cov-15.599787_pt1 | contig 27325 bp, 46 predicted proteins | sample MGYA00242762_ERZ504587 | MGnify/ENA primary metagenome ERZ504587 (study PRJEB26092, sample SAMD00036337) | human gut metagenome | host: Homo sapiens | study: EMG produced TPA metagenomics assembly of... | reverse complement strand
AGAGAGAGAGAGAGCTACCGCCCGAACTTTACAACTTGGATATTTTGGACGGCTCACCCCCATGTTCCACTTTCTCCTTATCTGGCAACCGTGAAAAGGATTGGGGCAAAGAAAAGGTGTTCAGAGAGGGGCAAACGGCACAAGTTCTTGATACACTTTTCTTCGACTTCATAGCTTTGGCAAAGGCACTGCAACCAAAGGTTGTGATAGCGGAAAATGTGAAAGGCTTGCTTATGGGTAATGCCATAGATTATGTAAGGCGCATTTACAAGGACTTTGAAGATGCCGGATATTATTGCCAACATTTCTTGCTGGATGCGTCAAAGATGGGTGTTCCACAAATGCGAAACCGGGTGTTCTTTGTATGTATTAGGCATGATTTGGGCGTGAATTTCTTGAAAGTGTCTGACCTCTTCAATGTTGAGCCACATATTAGCATGGACTTCAACGAGCCGGGGATTTGCTACGGAGAATTTGCGGATTACATGGGCAAACCATACGGCAAGCGCATGAAAGAAATGTTTGATAATAGAACACATGGGGATATTGATATGTCAAATGCTTATCGGAAGCTGACAGGCAAAAGAGGATTTTTCAATCAATGTTATTTGTATGAGGATGAAATTTGCAACACGCTTACGGCTCATTCTGATAGTGCAATTCCATTTAAGAAGCCTGTTTATCTATCAACTGCCGAAGTGTGCAATATTTCCACGTTTCCACAAGACTATGATTTTTGCGGCTTTTCACCGCATTACATTTGTGGTATGAGTGTGCCGCCTGTTATGATGGCGCAAGTGGCTACACGGGTTTATGAACAATGGCTATCAAAACTATAAAGAAGAAAGTGAAATGACAAAAATAAAATTGAATTGCAGTATGCCAAAGGTGAATTAGAAACTGGTACATTGAAAATGCTTTGCATTCCAGCAAGGGGCAAACGAATATTCGGAGAGGATGAAATGGATGCCGAATTGTGCATTAAAGACCAATGGAACTTATCAATAGCCAAAATACATTTGGGCGATGTGGAAAGTTCAAATATCCTTTGTGAAGAAATAGCAAGGCGTTGGAACGAATTTGAGGAATGGCATGAGTGTAAAGAAAATACGAATGATGTACCGAAACGAAATACCCCATGCTTGCTAAGAGTTGAGTACAAGGAAATAGCTACTGGCATTGTAGAAATAGGGTATCTTACATCTGTTTGGAATGAATATGGATGGACGGAAGATTATCTCGACAATTTCGATAAGTCCGAATTTGAAGTTACTATCACTCACTGGAAACCCATAAACAAGCCGAAAGGAGTTGAAGAATGAAACTTGAAAATTGTCATGGTTGCAAATGGTTTTATATCAGGACTATCAAAGGATATACGGAATATATGTGTTCCTATGTAAGAAATCATCAAACAGGCATGAAATGGGGGCGTTTGATAAACATCAAGAGAAAAAAGACTTGTAACAGAAAGGAGATACAATAGTTTCTGCATATAGTGAGGCTTATTTGTAAGAACACAATAACCTTGTATAATGAAATAAACTGGGTAAATATTTGTTTTATTAAATATAATATAGTAATTTTGCGTTTATAGAACACATATAGTAATGAAACAGCAAAGAAAGGTCATTCATGTAGAATTGAAAGAGCCATACAAGGGCAAACGTCACTACTACTTTGGCAGCATTACCGCTATATATGAGCTGTTGCCCACCGAAGTAGTAGGATGCTCGAAAGAAACCCTTTGGAATGTTCTAAGGAATGACGAACATAAGGGTAGAAAAGCCATTATACGATATGGCACACTCCATACAAAACAATCAAATAGGGGTATCAGAAAAGAAAAGGAGGTATAATATGTTAGGAGCAATTATAGGCGATATTGTAGGCTCACGCTTTGAGTTCAACAATACAGATAACTACAACTTTGAACTATTCACAAAGGATAGCACGTTTACAGACGATACCATTTGTACTATAGCGGTAGCGGATGCAATCAATACGGGCGCAAATTACAAAGATAAGTTTCTCCAATGGTGTAGAGCATACCCCAATCCGAAAGGGGCATACGGTGGCAGCTTTGCCCGCTGGATAGCCTCAGACAACCCACAACCATATAACAGCTTCGGCAATGGCTCTGCAATGCGTGTTTCCCCGGTTGCATGGGCTTATGACAACTTGGATAAGGTTTTGATGGAGGCAGAGAAAACGGCTATAGTAACCCATAATCACCCGGAGGGAATTAAAGGAGCCGTAGCAGTCGCACACGCTATTTATTATCTGAGGACAACCCACAATCAGAAAGCATTTGAGAATATAATGCAATCGTACTATCCTCAATTCATGGTAAACGATTATTATGCCGGAGTATTTGATGAAACGTGTCAAGGCACTGTGCCGCTTTGTTTGAAAATTATTCGTGTAAGCACCTCTTTTGAGGATGCAATCAGACGGGCTATTTCATGGGGTGGAGATAGCGACACGATAGGGGCAATAGTCGGCTCAATGGCAGAAGCCCTTTGGGGTGTCCCCAAAGAAATTTCAGACAAGGCATTTGACTTGTTGCCTACTGATATGCTCAATGTAGTTGGTGATTTTTTCGGAAACTTAAATAGAAAACAATATGTATAAAAACGATTTACAATCATTTTGCCGCTTCTACAAAGGCGAAACGGTATGCCCGTTCAAAGATGGCGATAAGCAAATGTTTTGGCTTTGTGAAAAATGGTGGACTGAACAAACTATACCTGCCACCGATGCCGGGTGTAAACTCATTGCCCCTATTCTAAAGGAGTACACCGATGCCGGACTATCCAGCTTTGAATTGTACGATGGTGTGCCTATCACATTGAAAGCGGTGCTTTTCAATCGGTACTGCAAATATGCTGAAAGGGTGGATATAGAGGATTTTAGAAAGCTGTATCGGACTACATACATAAAAGATTAAAGTAAAGGCGCACCGTAATTGATGCGCCTTTCTTTTGTTGTCAATACTTGCAATAGAATCCCATTGGAGTAGAAACCATATCCTTTATCACTTTCGGGCTTTGTTCCAAAACTTCCATATCTATATACCATTTGCCATTTGTGTATTCGGCTTTAGTGATTCTGAATTTAGTGCCACGCTGTAGGATGATTTCATTTTCCCCCGTTGTTGTAGGCTTAGAAGTTCCGTTCCACTTCTTACCCGGACAATAGTCCCCATTGTCATGGCTTGAACCAAATGCAGAAAAAGGCTCTGCGTAGGTCATTTGTGTACCTTTCGGACAATAGATATTCAGACAAACGGGCTTACTTCCAAAGTTCGTATTCCGGCAATTACCACACGACATAAAGGAATCATCCGTACCAACCTTGCCAACAAGCTTAGACGGGTCAGATATGTAAGCATCCAAATCAGACAGCCCAAACCGATAGTTTACAAAAGCACTGATTTCGTCACGCTTTACCCAAACATCATCTTTAAGTGTGCTTCGGGCTATATATTGGGTCATATCGGCAATATGCTTTTCAGCTTCGGACAATCTACTACCATAGTAGTGATAATATCCCTTGATAGCACGCAAAGGCTCTGTTATGTAACTACTACCAGCCGTATATTGATACATAGCCGCCTTTTCATTGGTGCTTGCAAGTTTCCACATATCCACGGCATTATCAAAGAAATAATCGTTTGCATCCGAACTATGAATAAACCATTTCGCCTCATCCTTTCTTTCCTGCGTAAAATCGGAATCCTTAAACTTAACATCCTTGACTTTTGATTTACGCTTGGCAGCGGCTTTTTCAATGCTTTCTTTCCTTGCATTAAGTTCCGTAATGGTTTGTTGTGCCATTGCTTTATCATTGCCGTTGATTGCATTTTCAAGCTGTGCAATGAGCGATTGGTAAGGCTTGGACTTGGTAGAGAACTTAGATAGGTCGGCATAGCTATCCTTAATGGCTTTCCAATCTATCTTATCTTGAACAATGCCAATCTGTTTAACATAGGCTTGTTGTGACACCTGCCACGTTGGGTACTTCTGTTGTACATTGTGATAGTTACCACCTAAGAAGTCGTATGCTTCAAAATTCAGTTTCTTTAATTGTTGTTCCAAAGAAAGGCTATCCCATTGTGCCAGCTTATCAGCAACCGCCTTGTTTACGGCTTTTGCATCGGCTAAAGAGAACTTTTTAGCCACCTCCATAGGGCTATCTATGTAACCCAGTGAATAAATCTCCTTGCCTATAACTTTCAGTTTACGGGCTTCCAACATGATAGCGGACAAATCAGGGTGTTTTAGAGCCTCAGCTAAAGCCGTAGTATCAACGTCAGAAATACCACCCATAACACGGAGTATATTATTACCATAGTGATAGGTCGCTTTTCTCACATTCCACCGTTGCCGGATGGCATTTGCTTCCGCTTCCGTCCGGGCTTCGTGCCGGGCTTTCGCTATCTCTTTTGCAGTCGGTGGATAGATAACCTTTTCATTGTCCCGTAGGAAGTAGGCAAAGTCCCTTTCTCCGTTGCATCCTTGATGCGTTGCTCATTGTCTTGCATCCACCCGGTAAATTGAGATGGCAGCTCTTTTACCTTTTCCTCACATTCCACCGTTGCCGGATTATCCCCGTCCAAAATCTTATCCAGCATTTCGTCCAATTCTTCTTGTTTTGCCAGTACGGTACTTGATAGCAACGGCAATTCGGGTGCCACCCTTTCCAACAGAATGTTTTAGGGTACACACCTTTCAAATCATCGCAAATGTCAGATACGGGATGATTGTTGGATAACTTGATTTCAATTCCTACCACAAAGTCGAGTTGCGCCCAACGCTCAAAATCGGCTGTACGATACGCAATGTTGGTTTCAGTCCGTGCAAGCCTTTGGGCGTTACGTGCGGATGAACGGTACACGCCCCGCCCCGGATGAAAATGTTTCGGGCTATCATCCACCCATTTGTAGGAGTTGGCTTCTTTGTCCCAAACCCTGCGTTTCCACTTTCTACCATAGATAGGTTGCCCGTTCTCATCTTCCCCTACCTTGATACGGAAACGCCTGTAAAACTTATCGGGGTCTTGTAGATACTTCTTTATCTGAGCCGCCAAACGATTAGCCGGAACACCCTCACCAATCGCCAAATCCAAAGTATTTTCCAGCTCATCACGGAACATACCCGTATATCGCCAAACCTTTTGAGAGAGATTCAAACCACCGTCACCACTCTTACGGGCAAAGAAAGCATCCATAGCCTCTTTGTTGCGCTTGAAGAAACGGGCAAAGTGATTATCTTTTATTGATTGTTCACCGAACACACTTTTAACCAAAGCATCGTTATTCTCGTTAGATGCAAGCCATTCCTTTTCTACACCGCCCCGGATAATTTGGTAAACACGGCTGTACATATCCCTAAGAATGGGCGTAACTTCCTCACTATACCCATAGTCGGCAAAAGAGAAAGGCTTCCCATCCTCCAACTCCGTACCCTTTACCAAGTTAATTATTCGCTCAAATACTTGTTGGTAGATGATACGGACATTGGCAGCGTAACCCTCCGTTCTCTTGAAAAGCTCCGCTTGCATCTTCTTATAGTCTATGTACTTCTTCTTTGCCATGCCACTACTTTAGTTTAAAGTTGGTGCAATAGTCCTTATCTAAAAACTTGCTGTATTTATGGAAAGGGCATTTGCATAAGAACGGCTCACCTTTCCAGTTCAATTCGTGGAAGTCGAAAGCGTGTTTACAGTCCCTACAATGGTAGTTCTGCGTTGATGTCTGTTTCTTCTTTGCCATAGTCGCTATCATCTAAGAAACTGTATAACAAATCTTTTTTAGTATTGAAGCAATTACATTCATTATGCTTACAAATTGGGTCTTTATCACCAAAACTTCTATATTCACTTCTTTGCACCTCTACATATATAATTTTGGTATAATACTCCCCCGAAAGGGAACAAGTACCTACAGGTACATCACCTATTACCTCCACTTCAATATTGCTAATTTGGATTTTCTCCGGCTTATTATTGCGCATAATCCAAACCTTATCGCCAACATTGTATTTTGTCTTTATTTCCATTATTCAGCCCCTCCGAAAACGTCCATTTTGTTTAACTCCATTTGTTGCTCCATCCGTTCCGCTTCTTCTTGTTTTAGCCGCTCTATTTCTTGTTTCGCATCTTTTACAAGGTAGGACAATTCTACATAGGTTTCACGGCTCAATGCCCCATCATTGTATTGCTTAGATAGGTCGGCAAGCAATTCGCTCACATCTTCCCCGAAAGGCTCTTGGAACTCATGCCTTAACAGCAAGGCATCATATTCAGCCTTATGCCGATAGTCAAGCACATTACCTAAAATAGCTATCATAAGATTAGCGTGGCGTTTCATATAATCATCGTGCTTTTCCTTGTGGCGTTCTGCTTGATAACGGCAAGCAACATCACTTTGCGTATAGCCTTTGCCGAAAGGTTGCCTAATGATTTCATATTGTCAAAATCAATGTTGGGCGTGAAAGACTTTGAAAGAATGTGTTTATCCAATCTTTCAAACTCATTCTTTTTGCTTTCGCTCGCCTCATTCCATGTAAGGTAGCGTACATCACCGCCATTTTTGAGAATAAACAGTTTGGCTTCTTCTTCCGACTTTGGCAAGCTATTGAGGATTTCAGAAGTAGCCACCATTGCCGGGTTAGAAAAGCGGTCATTAGTATCTGCATCGGTGCTTTCCATTATTTCAGAGCGTTCAATCATGGGTTGCACCTCCTTATGTTCGGGCGTTTGCTCAAATATCAGCACGGGAATTTTCCCTATTGGATTATCCTTTATCTCAACCTCCCAACCCATTTTGCCACGTTTGGCACGATATACAGTCTCTTTAGTGTATATATCCACATGGTAAACGGTATTGTTGCCTGCCTCTGTCAGATAGTAACCCCACGCAAAAGCGGTAATCCGTTTGTATTGGTCACGAATGGTATAAATATCATCGTTGTTTTCCCGGCTCAACACATTCAGCAAAAGGGATGGTTTATTATCACTATCCCGGTACACATGGTAAAGAATGGCAGAAATGCCTCCGCACCAGCCAAACGTTTAGCCTCTCTAACTTTGGCATTGAAATGTATTTCATTCAGCCAATCTTTGTAGTTCTGAAAAGCATAATCCGTACCCGTTGAAAGCTGTTGCCATTTTACGGGTCTGCCATAGAGAAACACCAAAGAAATTTCATTGATGAATTGAGGGTAAGGAATGGGGATTTTCCACCGTTTACTCCAACGTAGAAAGTTGCCTTTCTTATCGTAAACGGCTCTATCCTTACGCTCCATCACTTTGTGAGTGTCAATCTTATACTCACGTAAATTATTGGCGGCTTCTTCCGCATGGGCTTTCATCATGGAAAGAGCACGGGTCACATCCTTAGCCGTCAAAAGGTCGGCAAAGTTTTGTTGGTAGCCAATAGCCGCCTTTACCTCGTTAGAATAATGTTTAATAATCCCATTTTGCTTTATTGTTTTTAAGCGGTTATACCTAATCTGCGTTCTATATCATCGGGTATATCATACTCGTTATAGTCAAACCATGCTCGCATCAGAAACATATCCCTCCAGTCCGGGGAACAACCAATATCCATCTTGATTTCTTCTTTGGGTTTCAATTTTAGTTTCCCGTCCGAATCAGCTTTCCATGTTTGCAGTTGTTCCAGTTCCCTTATGATTTCTTCCTTATCGGCAGTGCTTATCAAATCCTCATCTATCCCCACTTCCGTAGCGTTTATGTGGTCTGCCAGCTTGTAGCCGCATTGGTCTGTAGGTTTTGGTAGTTTTCACCATTGAAAGGGGTAGAGTTGTTCACGAATCCCTGAATGTCGCAATTATCCACCACTCCACCGCCTACACCGTCCTCATCAACGATACATTTATGGTTGGGTATTCTATACTTCTTTTGCTTGTTGATTATCCACGTCTGAATATCGGTAGTCTTAGACACGGGAAAACATTGTAGCTCTATGATATGCCAACCGTCCCAAACGGCAAGACGGGCATAGTCAGCTCCGAAGCGTGCAATATCACCTGTAATATAGTTTGTACCTGTCTTGATTGAAATCTTATTCCCGAATATCTCACAGATTGCATCATGTGAACAAAGGGCGTTGGGGTTATCGTCATATTCCCAATTACCTTTCAAAAGACGTTCACGCTTTACTTTATCCTTTGTGGTTTTCAAGCCCTCTATATAATCGGGGTCTATGAATGGATTTTCTTGTACAAGGCAAGCAAGGTAGTACATATATTCGGGCAATTCCCCTTTCTTATCCGGCTTGTAGAATGTATCATACATCCAATTCTTTTTAGGGTTGCACGTAATGAATAACTTTCGCCTCAACCCCAGTTCATTGTTAAGGTGTCGCCCGATACGTGTTTTCAATGTATCATAAGCTCCAAAATTCACCTCGCCACCCTCTTCAATCCAGCCGCCTGTATATTCGATTGAGCCGTAACGCTCATACAGAGGGTCGCCCGGCTTATATTGCAAGTCCAACAAGTCAATGCGTGAACCGTTGAAAAATTCGATATAATTGTATTGCCCGTTATACTTGTACAAGGTATCATCAACCCCGTATTGATTGCAAACCTTGTAAAATGTGATAAGTGTAGATTGTGTGATACGCTTTAACTCGGCACGTCCGATAAACCACTTTGAACCGGGATAACAGAGGCACATAAACAGAAGCCACACCGCACCCGTCCATGATTTTGCACCCCCGGCAGCACCTCCGTACAAAAGTTCAACGTGTTCATTGTCGGTAAGTATCTTCAAAGCGTGTTCTTGCTTCTCATGCTTCAAACCATCCTTTACGGTGATGAAGTCGAAACAACCACGCTTGAAAAGCTCAATCTTCACTGCAAGTGCCATCGGCACGTCTGTAACCTTACTTCGTGCCATTGCCTGCCTTTATTTTTTCCAGCAAGGAATTGTATTGTAGCAACTCATCCGTAGTAAGAGCCGACAAATCCATGCTGTTGTTGGTTACTTGTGCGTTTACTTCGCTCTCTATCTGTTGGGTGGGCTTACCGAAAACCCTATCAAACAGACTATCTACCGTATAAGTCCTACCATAGCGAATATCTGCGTTAATGGCAGACACCACATTTAGCACCCACACGGGCGTTTTCTTGTTGGGCGTTCCGTCTTTGTTCTTAACCAACCCCTCCAAAGTTTCGGGCGTACTCTCCATCAAGAAACGGATAACCTTATAGTAGTCCTCTTTGCTCATTTCCGGAGCTACCTTTTTGCCCGTAATATCTTTGATGTATTTATACACGGACGGCTTCCTACCCGAATTTTGGGGTTGGTTATCAGATGAAAATCTATTCCCTATTTTATTTCCTTTCTCAAAAAGTGCCATCCGTTGATTTATCGTTGGTTTATGTGTTCTGCAAACACATTTATGAAGTAAAGAAAATCGGATAGCGTGATACCGTCCGATTCCCTTTACCCGGTTAATTATTCTATGATACTCTCTTGTGCCTTGTACTTATCCCAAAACCAAAGGATGGTATCACCGCCCTTTTCGTCTATCATTTCATCGTAGGCATCCAATTCCTCCAAAAGGGCGTTCGCCTTGTCAATTACCGAAGTGAGATGCTTTTGCTGATAATCATCAGCATTCCAAACCTCGATTTCACCATTTAATTGCTGCTTGATTACCTTAATCTCATCAGCGGTTAATTCTATCTTCTCCATGTTGCATTGAATTAATTTAAGCAAAAATACCTCTATAGTTTGTATTTCTTGCAGATTTCCTTTACTTTCTTGGTATATTTATCACTTTTACCATGTATCGCTTTAGTAACGGTTTCAGCCCAGAACTCCGACACATTGGTTTCCGCATACTTTCCATACCCGGATTTCTTATTGTCTTTCTTCCAAGACTTAAATAATTTATTCACTTCCTTTCCAGCCGCTTTTTGGTTTGCCCCTGTCATATTTGCATTCCATGTAGCGTGCGCCAGCTCATGCGTTACGGTATGGGCTACCGCTTTGTTGGTTTTCGTACTCCACCCACTCGCATAGCCTCTCTTGTGTGAGGCTTCCACAGCTTTTTTCGTTTGCATGAAATGCTTTTTGTTAAGGTAAACACCCTCTGACTTCCCATTAGCCGTAACGTGTACGCCATAAGTGCCAGCCGATAGTTCTGCCAACTTTACATTCTTTTGCCTTACACCAAGTACGGAATGATAGCGTGAAATAGCTTCTTTGGTTGCCTTATACAGAGCCGGGTCTTTCATGTTTACCAAAGGCTCAGGCTTACCAACAGAGCCTTTATATGTTGCATCACCCGGTTGCAGTCCTCCACGTGTTCCACTTGAATTTCGTCCCATAATACTTTACTTCTTTTTTGCGTTAATAAAATCTGTGACGTACAACAGCCCATGTTCACGGCAGAACTTCTGAATTTCCGTACCCCCACCATAAACGATAAGGTTTGGTTTTTCAAGCCCGCTTATTTCTTGGGCTACTTGCAAATCAGATTTAAGGCTTTCCATCCAACCGTCCAGCCCACGGGTAAAGAAAGCATTATATCCTTTGGGAATACCCATTTTGTTGTACTCAATAAACTTGTGAGAAACATTCAAGTCAGCATAAACTTTGATTCCGCATTCCTGGAAGTAACGAGAAAGCCAACGTTTCTTGTAAATAAGCTGAATGCCCCACGCTACAGGCGTTTGGTCGTGGCAACTACAATTCGGCTCTACCACCGCCTTGCATCCGCTTGTGAGTAAATTTATCGGGTCTTTGAAAAGAGCCTCAAAGCGATAATCGTCCACATAGAAATGATATGTCGCCACATCTTTACGCAAACGGCTGTTAGCACCCCACGGAGATAAAGGCAATTCTACCTTTCCAGCTTGCATATCCAATAAGAGATTGGGAATTTCAAAGACGTTATCGCTTTCATAAAGAACGTCCTTAAACATGGAACGGTAGAAAGATTCCTTTTCGGCTTCTTCCTCGCTTTGTTCCTCATCGTCCATTTCTTCCTCTGCGCTTTGGTCGGCTTCCGTTTCCTCTGCCTCTTTAGCCGCTTTCTTCTTACTCTTTCCGGGCTTCTCATCATCGGATGGAAAATCAAGCCCAATAAAGCCGAAATCTACATCTTTCCAAAACTCATCCATTTGTAAGGCATTGTAAGCCCAATCGCCATTGTTGATATTATCCCTCAGAATAATATCCTTTTCCTCATCCGGGGTCAGTTCCGAATAAAGAATAACGGGCACATCGGCAAGTTTCAGCTTTCTTGCAGCTTCAAGCGTTGGTTTCCTGCCAATACCACCAGTTTACCGTCACGCTCCATAACCGCCAAAGGTCGGTGTTTCCAAAAGCCGTTTATCTTTATGGAATCCACCAGCCTTTCAAAGTCATTCTTCGTAATGGTACGTGGATTTTCAGGCAACAAAACCAGCTCCGAAACTTTCTTGTATGTAATCTCACTACATTTCATTCTCAACCTCCGTTTCGTCTTTGGTTTCGTCATTCTCCGAAGAATGGGAATCCGGCATTAATTGTTCCTCATCATCTTCTACACAGAAGCCCTTTCTAAAAAGTTCACAGAACTTCACAAAGCGGTAACGCCTGCGGTACTTCACATATACCAGCTTTGCACCTACGGAATCTTTGCCAATGGCATAGAAAGAACCCCGGTAATCAACGGGCAATGACACCGCACCATAGATACTAACCGAATCATCGGACACGCTCGTAATGGTTGCGTGCCTATCGTATTTGCCATTGATATAAACGTGTATCTTTTCCCCTTGCTTCAAATGCTCTTTTGGGGCAAACCTCCAAAAGTTCCTACCTATATACTCGGTCATGAGCAACAAGGCTAAAAAAAACAGCGTTAATCCGATAAGAATATACATACCCATAGCTTATTTGTTTACTTGGTGAATCATATTGCAAATATACTAAATATGCGTTTACTAAACACATATTTAACCGTAAAAAGAATACTAAAAGCCATAAACCAACATTGCACCATCACGTCCATGCTCATTTGTCTGTTTTTGCCATCCAGTCAAAGCCTTAAACCGTTCTTGTGTCAGCTTGGTTACATTGCGTTTCGGGGCAACCATTTCATACTCCACGCCCAACTCTTTTAGATAATCATCCCATATAGAGGCATCCCGTTTCACAGAGCCTACACCTTGCAACTTCTTACGTTCCATTTCACGGCTCATACGCTCCGTTCCGAACCACGTTCTTTGCCGGGGGTCTTCCACCCTTACAATCACTTTGTCACCTATACCAGCCTTATACTCATCATACAAGGAACGTACACGCTCCATCGCTTTATGTATAGGCAAAGAGCATACTTGAAGTAGGGAACGCTGCTTGCTATCCCAAACAGCGAACCCGGTATTTACACCCGTATCAATCCCTACATAAATCATTATTCAGCCTCCATTTCTCCGTTGGGAATCTGATACAGAATAACGCCCTTAATCTCGTTTGCTTCGGCTCTATCTCCGAAAATCTGAGCCATCATAAGGTTATTAGGCAGATACTTGTACCTCACCTCTTTAATGAGCGGCAAACCTATCGGGCTTCACTTATCACGTGCAACGTCCATAGCCCATCCTCTTTAGATATGGTTACAAAGGCATTCCTATAGAGGAAAGAACCAACTTTATACACTCCGTAATCATCCACATCGGTAAAATCCGCTTTTGCAGTTTCTTCCAGCTTCTTTATGAAGTCGGGGCGCATACGCTTCTTTTTCTTCTTGAAGTATTCAGGGTAAACCACCATACCTTTGTTCTCTGCGTTGGCTTTCGCCAATTTTGCTTGCAATTCTTCTTTGCTCATAGGTCAAATAAATTTTTATAAAACTCAAAATTTTTGTTTTCTATCTTTATATCTTCCGGGTAATGAGTGGCGCATACGTACCATTCATTGTAGCATTTAGGACAAAACCAGCAATTTAGCACGGCTACATAATAGCCAGTATTAGAAGTACCGTTACATCTATCGCAAATACCAATACCGCCAATTTTAGCCAACTCGTTTCGGCTCAACTCAATCACCTTAAACCTTTTGGGGTTATCTACTATTTTAGCCATATCAGTATATTGTTTCTTGGTAACTTGAAGTAGGAACTTTCCCGGATAGGATAGCGTTTCCACACGTGATAAGCCCGTTATCTTCATCATAAGAGGGGACAAACACAATAACATCGAATCCGTTGCCTTTCAAATCTTCCTCCACGGCTTTATATGGGGTAAACAGCTCATAGCCTCCACTTGTGTGCAAATCGTTCTCATCACAGCTATTTGTTCGGTGCAATGGGGTAATCTTACACATAAATTTATCGGGGTTGAAAAGCTCTCTCAAACGCTTACCGTCTATATGTGTATCATCTGCCAAAGCAAAGTTTAAGGCATATTTCCTGCCAACAGGCATAGGCAGCGATTTTCCAATTTCTGATATTTCACCAAGTGAAAGCGAACTACCCGAAAACAGATAATTTCTTTCTTCATCATTCGTTGTATTGATGGAGAATTGAAGTCCGGCATCACCCTTATAAAGCTCGTTCTTTATGTAGTAACACCACTTATGTAAGAACTCAACCAGCTTCTTATTTCTCTTTGGCAGCATTGTACTTATAACCGGGTGTACCAAAGAATCGCCTATAAACGGCTCTATGTCCTTCTTTACACTGATTGCATGAAGTAACACATTTGCGTTCCATGTAGGCTCTCCCATACGTGCATAATGTATGTTAGACGTTTCGTGTGCTTCACTTCCGGGTGTTGCTTGATAGCCGTTAGCACTTCTCCTTTCAAATCATTAAAAGTGGCATTTCTCCCAATACCCACTTTTGGAACATCGCAGAACTTGCAGCCCATAGAGCAACCGTACTGTGTGGAAATGGTAATCACCCATTTTTCAGTAAGAGGCATCGGCTCGCCATTGGGTACACCGTTCAAATCACGGGTAATCCCCAAAAAGTCCGCTTTGATATTAGCGTTCTTACCATAATCTCCAACCGTAAGGAACTCCAACATTCCCTTTTCACCTATAGCGGTATATATTTCGCCCGTAGGCACTACTATCTTCTTTTTAATTTCCATATCTTCAAATCATTAAAATGCAAATACTACTTTTTCGCCATTCATAGCCCTTTTTCGCAGGGTGGGGTATCGCTCATAAACCTTGTTAGTCATATCCTCAATGTCGAATTTGAAAGCTGGGCAATACTTATATCTGAAAGCCGCATAAAAGCGGTCATTCAGCATTATATCAATCATCAGCGTTTTCATGCCATCTATTTACCACAACAAGGTAATTTAGTGTTAAACACGTCTTTCAGCCATTGCTTGTACGGGAGAATTGGTTTACCGTATAAAGTCATATTGGCTTTGTAGTTCTCATACATTTGTTTGCGGAAATCCGCAGGTATTTGTTCCTTTTCTTTTCTCAGTTTCATTTTATGCCCCCTTTCTTGTATTCTCTCATCGCTTGGCTAAGGCTTTCCGTCTTATCCAATAGCCTTGCCAGCTTATCCACGTCCACGATAACCTCACCATCCAAATAAGCCCAAACCTTTCTCAGAGCTTCCGCAATGGCTTTTGCTTCTTTAGAATCTTTCAGAGAATTAAGAACCTCCTTATTGGTAGCTGTAACCCTACCGTTTTCTTTGGCGTTATCCACAGCCGACTTTGCAGCCTTTACTTGTTCTTTCTCACTTCCATAATTGGCGGCAATCTCCTTAGCCGCCTTAACCGACAATTCCCCTTTCATAATCCTTTCTTGAATGTACGGGGGCAAATCCAACAAGGAAAGGCATTTGCTTATGAAAGCCGGGCTTTTCTTGAACTTATCCGCTATCTCAACTTGGCTATATCCAAATTCTTCTTTGAAACGTCTGAACATGATAGCGCACTCGTATTCGGTAAATTTCTTACCCTCGTTACGCATCATCTGTTGAATATACAATTCTTCAGTAGAAGCGTCCTTTCGGGCTTTCATGGCACGAACATAAGGAATATCCGCACCCTCGGATATAGCCAACATGGTAGCCCTATACCTGCGTTCACCATCCACCAATTTATATTTCTCGTTGCCCTCATCATCCTTAAAGGCTATAACCGTCAGAGGATTTAAGACACCCTTTGCCTTTATTTGCTCTTTCAGTTCGTCAAGGTCAAAATCACGTCTTACATTGAAACCGTCCACAACCACGATATTACGGGGGTCAATCAAAAATAGGTCTGTATTCTTCGTTTTATTCGTTTCCATACTACTGTCATTTATTTAGTTCATAGTGCTTACAAAACTTCTTTCTTGCCGTTATCCGCTTCGCCAGTTTATAGCAATACATCTGCATTGACTTAGGCTCGCACCAGTAATATTTGCACTCACTACAATGCTTTATATCATCTTTTCCCATATCAGTACCTAAATGAAGTGAAGTGTAACACAACGCCCTCAAACACGTTACTTTTTGATTCACCAAAGAACCATTCCACAAATTGCTCAACTGTCAGACCATCATTCTTTGCCACTATTTCAATGGGAATTTGTTTACCATCAATCCATATCTGAGGAACGGCATCATCAACACCATAGGTCATAGTAATGTGCTGTAGACCTATTTTATCATACTGGGCAAACTCTCTCTGCTCAGAGTTGTACGGTCTGCCCGTCCATTCACGCACTGAAAGATATTTTTTGCCGGATGCAATATCTTTATATCTCTTATCCCACACGCCATTCTTATTGTAGCGTATAGTATGTATCTTCTTATGCTCTTTTAGTTTGCCCTCAAACTCTGTAGGCTTTCCAGCCAAAGAATGTGTAACTGGGAATACACGGCATAAGGTCACAACCACTTTTTTCTTTTCTGATTTTTGGTGTTGCATAGCTTTATTATTTACTTGGTGTATTACTTTCTGAATAATAAGCAAGCGTTATCACATCCCACATTTCGCTCACAATGGCAAACGAAAATGTCTTATCCGGGTGGGTACTACTTGGCATATCCAGCATTTCTTTTTGTATCGCCTCGTTCCAATAATGGCAATCGGGCGTGTAGTTAGATTGAAAGCTATTAATGCTTGCAATAAGTTCGTTGTAATACGCTTCACCGAAAGCATTAATGAGCTTTGTTTTGTTTCTGAGCGCAAATCTCATTTTCGATAGCTTTTTTGGCTGTAGTGCAGCCGTTCAAACATTTCTTCCATTCTATCAGCAATACGCTCTCCGTACCTGTCGCCAAATTCCTCATCTGCCAAATTGGAAGTGGCTATAGTGAATAGCTGCCTGTCATATCGGGCATAGATTAATTCAGTAACCGGGGAAAACTCGTTGCCCCAACTTTTCACGCTTGCTGGTTCAGTGCCCACATCATCAATAAACAAAAGTTCTTGATTCTTTAGCTTGTTGAAATAAGTCGGGTCATCGGCTATTGACTTGGCAAGGTTCAAAGCTGATATGCGGTACACTCCCTTTCTTTCGGAAGATAAATCACTATTGTACAAGATACCTATAATGTTGCATATCGCCTTTGCAAGCGTGGTTTTACCACTTCCTACCGTACCATACAGAAGCAAGCCGAACTTTCCGTTTCCGCAAAGGAACTTAGCCGCTTTGCCTATCTTTTCCAACGTGGCTTCATCCGAAACATACTTCATGTTTCTGCGCTCAACTTCTGACTGATAACACATCCTTAGCATTTCCGCTATGTCCTGTTCGGGAAACTTCTCAATCTTAAAGCGTGTCCCTAAAAGTCCTCTTTGCGCTTGGTTTGCCAATATCTGTTGCAGCCGTTGTACCAGTTTGTTGTCCATATCTATTCATATTTTCGTAATACTTATCTTTTACCCAGCCCCTAATAGTCAGGTAATCGGATTTATACTTCTTACCCTTAGAACCTTTGTAATTGTTGAGAATATCAATCATCGCTTTAGCGGCTTCTTCGCCATATTCGGTACATAATTTTGCGTATTCATCACGTGTCAAAGTAACGTAATCAGCATAATTGTACTTCTTGGCTTTTGCAATCTTCCGCTGTTGTTCATCAGTCAGTGGCGGTGGATTCTCCGGCAAATCATCGGGAAATAGGTCTGCTTGCGCCCCGTGTTGCGTTTCAGCCGTTGGGGAAGGTGTATGTGGCATTTCTGTCGGTGGCGTTTCCACAAGCGCATCAACTTTGGCTAATATCCGTTTACCCATAGTTACACCACCTTTTTTCCCAGCCTCAGACCGTTTTACCCGTATTGATTCCATCTTAACCATATCAGTGTTGTACAAAGCCCCATCATTCCTTACAGACAATAATTCAGCGTTAATCAATGATTCTATCAGCTCCTTTGTTCCACTTCCGTAGAGGCTTCTAATTCATCAACCGTGTACGCACCGCCAATAGGTTTCATCATAACCCCACGCTCTATACTCACCCACATACAGCAAAGCATATCCACCACAAGCCCTTACAAGCAAATGACAACCTCATAGCCGCATTGTTGGATAACCAAGCGGTGGCATCGAAAGGCATAGGCGGTATGATTTTTTTATTAGCCATATTATGAGCTGTTATAAGTGGGGGATTTCTCCCCCACGATATAGTATTTAGATTTCAAGAATAGCAATGTCCGGGGCAATGGCACGAATGCCGTCTAACACCTCGTCAATACACTTATCTCTATAGTCCTCTGCCAGTTCGTTAGCACCGGGCGAAACAAGTTGCAACAACACATCACCATTAGAAAGATAGTGGTCGAACTCAACTTCAATAGGTGTTTTTGCAGTTCCCTTGAAAATGGCGATGTTAATCGTGAAACTCTTGGGCAAATTACTTTCTACTTGTGAACGGTACACCTCAGCCATAGAGCCGGACGGGTCACGCTGTTTCTGAATTTCAGTCTTGGCGTTAGCCGTGAAGTTCTTTAATACCGAAACGAGCTTCATACAATCCTCTTTTTGCATGAATACGCCACGATTCAAACGCAGGAACTGCCCCAGTTTAGCCGGAATCCAGCCACATTCTCCGTCATTGATACCGAACTTTGAAAAGACTTCCGATAATTCCACCGTACCTACAAAGGTGTTTTTGGTGTAATAATCATCCTCATTCACGGTAAGCGTGATACTCATTTTCTCACGGTTTACCTTAATATTCGCACGCTTTTGGTCGATGGTGTCAATACGCTTTTCCAACCAATCTAACGGAGTTCTGATAACACCTGATACAGAAATACTTTCCGGTTGCTTAATGGGCAATTCGTCCAATGCTTTAGGAGCATTACCAATTCTGTACACTACTTCGATAGGTTTTTCACCCTTGTACTCACCGATGTTCACGGTTAATCCTTTTTCTTGATTTTCCATTTTACTAATGTTTTTGATGTTAATACTTAATCGTCCGTACCTGTCTTATCCATAGCATTGCCACGGATAGCACGGAATACGTTACGCTGTCTTTCTTCTTGTGTCATGGTTCTTTGTTCCAGCAAGTAACCCTCCGGGGAATAGAAGCCTACCATCTTCTCTTCCTCATCAACGAACTTGTAACATTCGCCCTTAATCCAATCGCCCCCGGCTTTCAGTTCATCACGAAGTTTAACTATGCGTTCCTCCAAAGGCTTGATTTTGCCTTTGTAATCGGCTCTGATTTCCGCTAATGATTGTTCCAAATCTGCCTTTTGAATCGCCACGTTAGCGAGGTCTGCCCTCCTTTCGTTGATTTCTTCTTGGTCGAATTTGCGTGTATAGCTACGCTCTACAATTTGGTCGCAGCTATCACGTAGAATCTGTGCCCTTTGTTCCACCGGGGTGTCGGCTAACATGATGTCTTTCATTTCACCTTGTTTTTAGTTAATAATATGTTTAATAAACACACTTTTATTTCAAACGATTTCCAACGGTAAAGTTGAATTTCAAATATTCAGCCCAAAGTTCAATGAATTGCTGCCCGAAATACTTTGCCTTTTCTTCCGTTTCTTGGCACAAGCGGAACCCAAAGTCCGCACCCGCAAACGAGGAACGACTATCCGCACCCAGACAACCGAAACCCGCACCCGCACCATAATACGCAAGAGCAGACAAAAGGGCACCTCTTTGTTCGGGATTCATATCCTCAACCTCTTTTTTAGTCCATAAGGCAAACCACGGATACCAATACACTTTGCTTCCCTCTCCATCCGGCTTTGGTTGGAAATTTCTACCCCACAAAGCCCGGCTAATAGTTTCCAACTTCATAAGGGCTATGATATGATTGGGCAAATTATTAGGGTCTTCAAAAATAGGCTCACCAAGTGCCTTACAAGCATCCTCATACGTGCGGATAGTCTTGTAATCGTCCAACGTGGGCTTTGCAGCCTCAAACACCTTCTTTCCAAACAGGCTTTCCATAAAATCCTTAACTCCATCACAAGCATTTGCATAAGCTGTTTGCAACTTGCTTTCTTCAATTTCTACTTTCATCTTTCAATGTTTTTAATTTGTTGATAATCTTCTTTGTTAATCTTATTGCGTTATCCACTCTCGTACTTTGTCCGGGTGGAATATTTGCTATCAAAATGGGCACTAAGCGTATCAGCTCAGATACCACGCTGTTAGGTATTCTTTTCATGGCTTCTCCAATATTTATCCGGGTCGGGAATATCCACATTCAGAAACTCTTTGGCGTACTCCCTCAGTTTTTCGCAATAGGTGGAAAATGTCACCGTGTCCATAGTGGCTGTAGAACATGGGAACTCTACAATCTCCCCCGTGTGCTTGTTTACCACTTTGTCAGCCGTCATTTGAGCCTTAAAAAACTCATGCACTTGTTCCACTGAAACGAACTCCCAACCAGCTTCCAAAAGAGCATCTAAAAGGATAGGGTAAATACACCCGAACAACCACCCGTTTTGGTCTAAAGAACGTGGTTTTCTGACTTTCTTAACCTCTATCCTATAGATACCATCCAAAGCGTTACGCATCCATTCGTACAGAGGCTTCAAATCAAATAACCCGTTTCTCTTTTCTACTTGGAGTTTAGCCATATCCTTATGTTCTATCTAAATCAATCGTTAAACCCGGCTTTGCCGCATAAACCACTTTCCCCGTATGCCTTTCCACTTCCGATATGAAATAAGGCTCATCGCTATTATTCTCGGAAAGGTGTAAAAGCACGATTTCCGAAACATGGGATAAGTCGTTTGCTTCCAAAAAACCCTTGCACGTAGTAAGCTCCATGTGTGAGGTAAGCAGACGTTCACGCTGTGAGGGCAACGTGCGCCCGGCTGTAATCGCTCGATGAGCTTCTTATCAGAGTAATTGCACTCTATCAGCACATGGTTAAGCCCCTTGAACTGATATTCGCACATACAGCTATCGGTAAGAAATACCATCTTTCCCATATCGGATGGTCTATCAGATAGCCGACACATGGCACATCATGGCAAGCAGGAAAAGGAAGTACCTTAAAATTACCCATCTTATAGCCTTTGCCCTCTTTAACCACCAAAGAACGGGAATCCCAAACGCCCTTTGCAGTCCATACCTCCCGTAATGCCAACGTGTGAAATCCACTATCCACCATTGCCTTAATATATTTGGCGTGGTCGTTGTGGGCGTGCGTTACCACACACCCTACAACCTTTCTCAGATTGAAATCCAACGCTTTCTTGACTTCTTGGAAACGGATTCCAGCCTCTATAATCAGAGCTTCATTACCGTTATCCAAAATGTAACAGTTGCCACTACTACTTGAACCAAGAACTATCAGTTTCATACGCTATCAATATCCGGGGTCAATAGTTTCCGCTTGTTGCTCGCTTGACACGCTTTCAAAGCTCACATCTTCCGCATCAATCAACTGTTTGTTTGCGTAATTGTCGGTCAATATTTCACGCTGTGAAGTTTCGTCACCCTCGTAGTCATTGGTGATGGCATTTTGCATTTCTACGGACAAATAGCCGTATTTACTCAGTAAATTACGGATAACGGTTTTTTGTGCCATTCCGTGAAAGTTACCCATCCAACCAACCTTGTTGCTATCGGGAGAAACGGGCAAATTAGCCAAATTCAGCAACTTTTCAACCGTTACATCCTTATCGCTTGTGATGGCTTTACTGTATCGCTTTGCATGGTTTGCCATTTGCTCCACTGTCATGTACAAAGTCTTGCTAAAGCCGTTCATAAGTTCAAAGTAACAGAAATAGCCTATCACCTTATCGCTTTTCCTTTCACCGTCAAAGGCTATTTCCCCGGTCAGTTTGTTTACCTTGCGCAACTCACCATCATACACCACATCCGCATTGATGGTACGGTATTGTCCCGTGCGCATGGCAAGCTGAATATAACCCTTATAGCCCATTTGAAAAGTCGGCTCATACACTTTAATCCAGTTGCCCTTTTCATCCTTTTTGGAGTTTTTGAACGGGATAATGAAAGCATAGCCCAAAGCCTTGTTTATTGGCAAATGTAACGTGGCAGCTTTGAGTGCTTCCATTACCACCTGTTTAGGATTACAGAGTTGCAGATTGCTATCTCCGTTGTATAGGTCAATTACAGAGGCTACGAATGTTGCCGAATTTTTACCAAGCGCATTTTTGAATTGTTCTTGTACGCTTTCGGCATTCATCATGCTTTTAAGAATATCTACAGGCTTTCTTTGAGTAGCTACCTGCCACCATTTGCAGCCTGTTGTATGGTTGTAGTCGCTTGCTGTGTCATAATCGCAATTATTTAATGGTTAGTTCTTTGTCCGTAGTTACCACCAGCCGGATAATCTGACTGAGTGATGGGATTATTTGATTCACGCTTTCCGCATTATCAACGAAAATCGGTGCAGATACCCCCTTTGCCGTGCAAATGGCATTGATTATATCTATTCCGGCATTGATTTGTCCGGCATTGTTCACGTCAAGGAAAGGTGTACCGTTCACGGTGCATACACACGTCAGTTTTTCGCCTCCGTTCAGTTGTTCGTTCACAAAGGAGAATGATACATATCTGAACATTCCGTTAATGCGTTTCAACAGCTCCGCATCCTTATCCTTTTGGAATTGGAGTGCCGTAAACTCCCATTTTTCAAGGTCTGCCAACTTTTGATTGTTGGCAATGCGCTTTTCTTCCAAAGAAGCGATTTCCTTTTCAGCCCTGCCGATTTGTTCACGGTTTGCCAAACGCTTGTATAAGCCTTGCACGGCTTCATTCAAAGTTCTTTTCTCCGATTGCAGTTCCGACACGTCCACAATCTTTGCATCCACTTTGAGCTGATTTTCAAGTTCGACAATCTCGTTCTTGATGTCAATGCAAGTTCGGTCGGATGCTATCATTGCTTCCACGTTTTGCGCCTCGGGGATAGAAGCCTTTGCTTGTTGAATATCGGCATTGATACTCTCTATCTTTTGTTCCAGCTCCTCGATTTCGGCATTGGTACGGTCTTTAAGCCCTTGCATTTCTTCAAGCCGTTGCTTTTTAGCCATGCCAGCCTCTTTATTCGCTTTCAGACGTGCCGCCTTATTAGCGTTAAAGTTGGCTTGCATTTCACGCTGCTTGGCTTCTATATCCTCAATTTCCAAAGGACGTTTGCAAGTGGGGCAAATAAATTCACCCTCATTATAGGTAAGTTCCTCCTTGCTGATAAATGAAAATTCACCACGCAATGCGGACAATTTGGTATTAAGCTTTTCTATCTCAATATCCATATCCGCAACCGATTGCCTTTTTCTGTCTAAAGAGGCTTTTTCAGTACGCAACGAATATTCCAATTCGTTCAGCTTCAAAGATGCCTCATTGCGCCCTTTGTTAGCTTCTGTAGCGATTTCATTCATTCTACTATTGAGTTGTAGGCGTTTTTCACCTATTTGCTTTTGGATAAAAGCCTTACGTTGATATTCCTGCTCATTCAGCTTTGATTTGTCGGCAATTTGTTCCTCTATCTGCTGAATACGGGCATTTTTATCCTCAATCTCACTATCAATGGCTACCCAATCCTCTTCCTCCGGCATAAGTTTACGAGCGTTTCTATCTGAGAGGGAATAACTGACAATTCATCTTTGCAAGCCTTTTTCTTGGCGGCTACCTCTTTGGCGTATTGGGCGATGCTCCTGCCGGACAACTGAGCAGCAACTCCAAATATTCGGGCTTGGTCTGCGCTACGTCTTGGTCGGTAAGCGTTCCTACCATATCCAAAAGGATTTCTTTTTGCGCTTCCGGCTTCATTGATGTAAAGTAGAAAGGGTTGGTTATCATTCGGAAAACATCTTCCGGGATGATGGCAGCTACTTCACTATCATACTCCTTTTTGGTAGCCAACTTAACACCGTTCAAATAGAACTCTGTTGCATGATTCTTTAGGCTTTCTTCCGTAGTTCCACGTGGCTTGACCCAGTTTTCCACATAGCAGCGTTGCAGTGTTACCGTCTTGCCATCCACTGATAGTACACCAGTAACGGAGTGTTCAAGGTGCAAAATAGGCTTGCCGTCCGAATCCAACGTTTTAATGTTGAAATTACTATCCGACCGTCCCGTACTGTCTTTTCCAAAAAGAAGCCAAAGGAATGAATCGAACACAGTTGTTTTGCCCGTACCATTTTCTCCAGCAACCAGCGTTTCCGCATCGGAGAAACCGATATTTAGGCTTCTGATTCCCTTAAAATTCACAAGGGATAATGATTTTAATTTGATTGTTCGCATATCACTTATTAATTATAGAGTTGATTTTCTCTGATTTATCCACTGCCATAAGTTCGGCACGTGAATACAATACTTTGGAATGTATAGAGCTACCGCCACGGATAGTAGAAACTCTGCCGTCTTTTTGCCAGCGTTTCACCCGGCACTCTTGAAACAATCTGTATGCTTCACGTTGTGAAATGAGGTCTTTTGCCGGGATAGTCTGTTTTACATAGTTGGCAGCACCCAAAGAAGCCATTTCCATACAGAGATTCTTTAACTCGTATAGTTCCATCTGAATTGCCATAAGTCAGTCCTTTTTGTAGCGGTTCTTAAAATATTCTCTAACACTTACTATCCCATACTCATTGTCGGTATAGAAAACCCATGCCAGCCAAAAACAAGCCATAGCGGTAAAGAAGTGAAATGAGGCATTACAGAACAATGCCCCAGCAAGGGCAATAATGCCAAGAAGTAGCGTAACGCCACATTGGATAAGGTTTGCTAAAGTTTCTCCTTTCATCGGTGTTGCATTTGTTATTTGAAAAGATTGTTAGTCATAGCATACCGCATAAATTCAGCCATTGAATGTACTCCAACCTTTCGGAAACTGTTTTTTCTATGGTTGTTCACGGTATTTAAAGAGATAAACAGCTTTTCGGCTATTTCTGAATCGTTTTTCCCATCATAGAGCATTCGCATAACTTCTATTTGCCTATCGGACAACTTAGAGTTGAATTTAGGAGCGCAAATAACTTTATCATGTTTGCATTCTCCACGTAATGGACAACCTACAAACTCAAAATTAAAGTTCCAATTCTCATCTACATCAATCATGTTGTCATACAGACCGAAGTTGCATTTAATGAATCTACGCACCGCTATGAAATCCCGATACCTCTTGTTGTTTGAATTTTTAGAGTATATATCCATAAGCGCATCGTATGCTTCGGGATAAAACTCCCTCAGTATAGCCAAGAAAGCTTGGATAAAGTCGGTATCAGTTTCTTTCAACTGCCTTTCGGCTTCTCCGATAGGGCGCATAGTAACTTCACCCTCCGGGGTTGTGTAGAACTCTATAGCTTTCATTCTGTAACAGGAAATAAAATATCGGCTGGAACGCCCAGTTTATCACTAATCATCTTTTGTTTGAGGGCATCCGGCTTTTGTACGCCATGAATCCACATTCGTACCGTCTTGGTACTACACATACACAGAGCCGCTATTTCCTCCACGAACTCAGTTTTTGGAGCTTTTACAGCACTCCTTTCAGGCAATCCTTTGTAAATCTGAATAAAAGACTGATAGTCTTTTTGGGTTACTTTTTTCATTTTCTCTAATTTATATGTTCTACAAACACGCTTTTTGGCTATATTTGTAATGTCATTTATTTAATTACGCAACAAATATAGGCTATATATCCGAATATAACAAAACTTTTTGGATATATTTTCTATTAAAAATATTCTATTTATATGCAACGATTTGATTTAAAGAGGTTTAGGCTTGATAGAAAACTTACTCAAAAGGAGTTGGCAGAGATATTAATGTGTAAACAAAACTATATTTCAAATATAGAAAACGGAATAAAACCTATTTCAAAAGAGAAATTGGATATATTGCAGTCTAAATTCGGTGATATTTCAAAATATTATTCGGATATATCACCAAAACAAAATACGGTATTAAAAGAAGTCACTCCCGAAGATTTCATGTTTGCTGGTGCTGACGCTTTTTCAAGACAAGTCGTAAAGATGATGAATGACAAGCTGATTGCACCTTATGGAATGTTAGTAGAAAAAGATAAGGAAATAGAACGGTTGAATAGATTGATAGGCAGATTGCAAAACGAAATAGAGGAACTTAAAAAGGGAAGTGCCCAAACGGAGAATCCTGTCGAATGTGCCAATGCCGTATAGTGTTTGGTTTAAAGCAAAGGAAGTATTGATATGGAAAAGTATTATAGAATGGTTATAGACCTCTACAAAGAAGTCCTTTTAATTAACCGGGTAAACCCTGATAGGGTATTAGATGCGCAAAGGGAAATATCCAACGCTATTACTACGGCTATAATAACCAATGAGCCTACAGGTGAATTGGAGTTGCTAAAATCCGATATAGAGAACTTGAAGAGCCATATATCGCAATGAATACCGTTATAAGCAAGCAAATAATGGAAAGGTTCTATAGTGCGCTGGATGCCATTATAGCCATGAAGAAAATAAGAGGAGTAAATACATACTGTAGGCTCAACAACATAGATAGAAGAAATTTTATTGCGCAAAGAAAAGACTTGGAGCGTGGATGGTTTCAATTATCTTGGTTGTATCCTATGGTTAAGGAGTATGGGGTAAGTGCCAAATGGCTGCTTACTGGATTTGGAAGAATGTTTGAAGAACAAAAATAGCCCCATGCAAACATTATTAGTCTGCATGGGGCTATTTCTTACAAATATTCCATATCACAAATTAGCAAGCCATTTCTTGCCAGATTTTGTTCTTAGCCAAATCATAAATGCACCCGTCACAACTATTCCAACGGTAAAGATAGCTCCTAACATTTCCATATCTATTATTTTAAAATTGTATTTCCTACTTTAGCAAGCATTATAGTCCAAACACTCCCTGCTGTCAAAACATACCAGTTTATACCAGCTTCCACATTGGCATATATCGGAGTTATTCCACCAAGAACCAAACCCGCAAATGTGAGTTGCGCCAAGTTAAAAAAGAATCCAGCAAGTTTTTCACGCCTCACTTTATCTTTCTCCTTGACTTCTTTCTTAGCTTCTTGTTGTACGCTCCAATTACCCATATAAACTACTATTTTCTACAAAGGTACAAAATCCCCGCTTATTTGGAAACAAAAACCTATATATTTTTGATACGTCATTATAAATATAACACTGCAAGACTATTTTTATAACAAATAATACACTATATTTGCTGCTGAATTAAAATATCACTAAATAGCATTGGCTATTGTTGTAGGGATTAAGAAAACGACCAAATTTCAGAAACAGCCCTCAGACAATTTGCTAATGCCTGCGCTTTGCGTGGGCATTACTCTTGTATGGGCTGTTAGGTGCTTGGTCGTACCTCTTAATCCTCGGAGTAATCCCACGCTTTCGTGTGTATTACAGTAGCTTGCTAAGTACAACTGTTAAATACACACTTATGAAAACTTTGCTAATGCTTTGCCTGATAGCTTTGATAACAGGATGTAATAGCGACACTCCGCAACGTAAAGCTGAGAAACTAATAAATAGGTATTTGGAGAATAATTTAAAAGACCCTGATAGTTATGAGTGTATGGATATGGGGAAAATAGGAATAGTCACACCTATGTCTAAAGCATTAGTGGAAACCGTTAAAAGAGCAACGGATGGAGAGTTCCCAACAGATAGCATTAACTCAAAATTAGAACAAATCAAAGCTATGTTTGAAAACAAGGGTATAAATCCATACGATACTTTAGCTTGGGAGATTTCCCATAGATATAGAGCCAAAAACTCCTATGGGGGATATGCAATTACTAATTGCACTTATCATTTCAACAAAGATATATCGGACATAATTAGCGTAGAAACAAAATAGAATCTACCAAAGTAAAATTACGGCACTTCCATAAGTGCCTTTTTTTTGTTCTTCCATCACTCTTCTATACT